>R23__coassemble_1227_pt1 | contig 12764 bp, 10 predicted proteins | sample R23__metabat2_high_PE_030 | metagenome-assembled genome bin R23 | reverse complement strand
CCACGCCACCGCTCTTATGCACATCACCCTTCCATGAGGCATAGTACCACTTGCCGCGAGAGGTGATGTAGGTCAGATCCACATCGTAGATTTTGTCCTTCGGCCCTTCATCCACCTTCTTCTTCAGTGCTACGATTGAGTCATGCAGACGCAGTTGCAGGATAGTGTATGCCTTATGTCCTGTCTCGCGCTCGACTTCCATCAGGTTGTCGATGTTGTAGGGATTCAACACCAACGGCTTTTCGCAGATGACATCCGTACCAAGTCGCAGACCGTAGCGGATAAAGGCATCATGCGTATAGTTCGGTGTGCAGATGCTGAGCCATTCCAGCGGATTGTCCGTGTGCATCTGCTTCGAACAGAAACGGTCAAACTGTTCCTGTTCCGTAAAGAACGAACATTCAGGAAACGAACTGTCAAGTCGTCCCACACTGTCAAACTTGTCATAGGCCACCAACAGGTTGTTGCCTGTATCGGCAATGGCCTTAATGTGTCGTGGGGCAATATACCCCGCAGCACCAATCAATGCAAAATTCTTCATTATTTCAAATATTTGTATAATATTTCTATCGGATGTACGGTCCTCACTCCTGTTCCGTCCATGATCTGCTGACGGCAGGAAGTACCAGGCGCAGCCACGAATGTTGGCTTCCCTGTATCAGTAGCCACGGCTTTTCTGACAGCAGGGAACAATATCATTTCGCCAATCTCAAGAGATGTCTTGTAATGTTCCTTCTCATAGCCAAAGGAGCCTGCCATACCACAACAGCCACTGGGTATCACATGCACTTTGGCACCTTTCAACAGTTTCAATGCCTCCACCGTCTTTTCGATGCCAACCAGAGCCTTTTGATGGCAATGCCCATGCAACCAAATATCCATATCGTTTTCCTTGAAATCATTTGGAGAGATATTTCCCTCGTCCATCTCCTGCTTCAGGAACTCATCAAAGAGCAAGCAGTTCTTACCCAGTTTTATTGCATCTTTACGCCAGTCTTCTGGCACCAGGTCTGGATATTCGTCACGGAATGCCAAGATAGCCGAAGGCTCAATGCCCACCAAGGGATGGTTTTCGTTCACCATCACACTCATCATGGCAACATTGTCGTAGGCTATTTTCTTTGCCTGCTTCAGACACCCCTTCGAAATAGCAGCACGCCCACTTTCCAGATGATGCGGGACGACCACCCTGTAGCCGAGTCGCAACAGAAGGCTGGCAAATGTCCTTCCCAACTCTGCCTCTTGCTGGTTCGTAAACTCATCGGCAAAGAGATACACCAGTTTCTTAGGTCGTGCCACGCGAATCTGCTGCCGTTCCTTTTCCACCAGTTGCCGCATCGTCTTCTTGCTCAGTTGCGGAATGTTTCTATCTGGCGCAAACTTCACGATGTGTTTGATGACAGCAGCCGATGGTTTCCATGTTGCCATCAGGTTATAGAGTGGTCTGATACGTCTGCCCATCTGTTCTATCTGAGCCATCCTTGCCACTAACCAGGATCGCAGGGGTGTATGATGCCTGTCGTAATACTGCTGCAGCAGTTCCGCCCGCAGCCGTGTCATATCCACATTCGACGGACATTCACTCCTACAGCCCTTGCAGGCTAGACAAGAATCCAGCACCTCCTTGATAAGGTGTTCATCGCCACCACGGGTTAGGATTTCACGAATCACGTTAGCCCTCGCCCTGGTGGTCTTCAGTTCGTCACCGCTTACCTTGAAGGCTGGACACATCGTCCCGCCAATTAGGTTCGACTTCCGGCAGTCGCCCGCCCCGTTACATTGCTCTATCGAGCACATCAGGGCATGCACCTGACTTCTCGCCCCGGTTGCACCAGGCGCATCACACTCGTCGAAAGCCGCTTTCCAGTTATAATAGGTATGGTCTGAGCCAATACGTTTCTCTATTTCATACTGCTGGTTCTCATCAAACCTCAGCATCGAGTCCATCGGCAGCGTATCCACAATCTTATGGCGATTCAGCACACCGTCAGGATCCCAGTATTGCTTCACCTGTCGCATCAGTTCGTAGCATTCCTCACCGTAGAGCAGTGGGATAAACTCACCCCGCAGTCGTCCGTCACCGTGTTCTCCACTGATGCTTCCCCGGTGCTTTTTCACCAGCAGGGCTGTCTCGTATGCAATCTTTCGGAAAAGTTCCCGCCCTTCTTTCGACTTCAGGTTGATGATAGGTCGCAGATGCAACTCTCCAGTACTGATATGACCATAATACACCACATTGGCTCCAAGTCTGTCAATCATCTCCCGGAAATCTTTCATATAGGCCGGCAGGCGTTTCGGAGCCACAGCCGTATCCTCAATCACACCCATCGGCTTGGCATCGCCCTTCATGCCTCCGAGTATGCCCAGCCCTGCTTTACGCAAAGCCCAGACTTTGGCAACATCGGCTCCATAGACACGCGTACATTTATAGACAAGACCGCTATAAAGCAAGTCATTCTCCAGAACTGCAGCCCAGTTGTCCAGTTCCCTGCGAGTGTCTGCCCTCAGTTCGATGATTAGCAATGCAGCGGGATTACCATCTACGAAGAATCGGTTCTTCTGTTGTTCCTGATTGCCCTTGCTCAGTTCCAAGATGTCACCATCCATCAGTTCGATAGCCGTTGGCTGGTGACTCAGTGCTATCAGATTGGCCTCAAACGCTTTCTGCAGTGTATCGCAGTGTGCGCAAACCACCATGATTTCCTTTGGAGGCAACACGTCTAACGATACTGTTACCTCCGTGACGAATGCCAAGGTTCCCTCACTGCCTGCCAATAGTTTGCAGAGGTTGATGGTTCTGTCTAATATCGGCTTTAAGAAGTTTCTTAAGTCCTCAATCGCCTCATCGATGGCATAGCCACAACTCCGTCTTTGCAGTTCCCTGTCGGGATAGTTCTCCGTAATCAGTTTAGCGGTCTTATCATCGATAGCATACTTGATGAGTTGGGCATAGATGCTTTCTATCAGTGACTCATGACTTTCCTTCTCCCAGAACTTCTTTCCGAATCGGAATGATAGTTCCCTGAGACTAACCTCCTTGAATTCCTCCACCGTCCCATCTGTCAGCACACCCTTGGCAGCAATCACATGATGCCGTGTACTGCCATAGACCAGTGAATGCGTGCCACAAGAGTTGTTACCAAACATACCGCCTATGCAGCAGCGATTACTCGTTGATGTCTCAGGACTGAAGAACAATCCGTATGGCTTCAGAGCCATATTCAGTTCATCCCTTACTACCCCTGGCTGCACCCTGGCCCAACGCTCTTCGCTGTTGATCTCAAGTATCTTGTTCCAGTGCTTGCTGATGTCGGCCACAATACCGCTACCCACCACCTGTCCGGCAATCGACGTACCGCCTGCCCTCGGAATCAGGTCGATGCCTTTTTCCCTGGCCGTGCGCATCAGTTCCTGTATGTCAGCCATCTTGGCAGGATAGGCCACGCCATACGGTATCTCCCGATACACCGAGGCATCGGTAGCATACGCTATCTTATGCAGGCTGTCGCTATAAATCTTCATACGCAATGATTTGTTGCACCTTGCTAACGATGTTCTTTGAAATCTTGCTTCCTAAAAAATACTCCACGAACCTCATGGAGTGGGTGTCCGTACCGCAAAAGTCATACATTCCCTTGTCAAGCAGTTTCTCTGCCTTATACTGCACCTCCGGCCCATAGGCTCCTACCAGTGATGGCACATTCAGTTGCAGTAGCACACCCTTCTCCTTCCACATCTTATAGGTACTCATATCCATATACTGATACCGCTCTGGGTGTGCCAATATGGGGATATATCCGTTTTCCTTGATACGGATAAAGAACCTGTGCATATCCATTGGTGGGCTATAGTACGAGGTTTCCACCAACAGGTGCTGCCTGTCCTGGCCAATAGGCAACAAATCCCGTTGCTCCAGTTGCTGTAGAAACAGATTGTCCATCATGTTCTCTGCAGACAGGTGCAAATCAATTCCCTTTGGTGCAACAGCCTTCAAATCGTCATACTTCTCTTTCATTTCGAGGGTTTTGTTGGGAATATCCTCCATGACGTGCGGTGTCAGCCACACTTCCTTCACCCCCAACAACTGCCATAGTTCCAGTATCTTCAGCGTCTCATGCAATTCCTTCACGCCATCGTCCACACCTGGCAGCAGATGACAGTGGCACTCGCGGAATCCCTCCATCAGCCCACTGTCCTTCACCTTCAGTTTATTCGATAATAGCCACATTTCTTACCTCTTACTTCTCACTTCTGAATATACTCAACGATTGACTCCAAGATGTGCTCTGCCGCCTTGCCGTCTCCAAACAGTTTCGGAAACCTCACCGTTCTGTCTGTCAGTTCCTCGTATGCTTTCACGATTCTGTCATAGTCAGCATCAGCGATGATGCCAGCCCCATGCTCTACAATCTCCACCCATTCAGTTTCAGGGCGCAGTATCACACAAGGCCGCTCAAAGAAGAACGACTCTTTCTGCACGCCACCGCTGTCCGTCATCACGATTTGTGCATTCCGTTCCAGTTCGATAATTTCAAAGAACGAGGCTGGCGGCAATAGTCTGATGCGCTTCGATGCCAGCACCCTCTCACACACCTTCGGCTCCAGATTTACGGATAGCAGTTTAGCAGTACGAGGATGCAGCGGCAGTACGATGTCTATTCTCTCTTTCTCGGCTATGTCGAGCAAGGCACGGAATATGTTGGTCAACCGTTCTTTGTTGTCTGTGTTGTTGTCCCGATGGATAGTGGCCAGCACATACCCGCCTTTTGTCAGTCCTAACCGCTGGATGATGTCACACCGTTCCTTGGCCAGTCCACTATAGTAAAGACTGTTGTCATACATCACGTCACCACTGTTCACCACTCGTCTGTCCTTACCGTTCTTAAAGTGTGCCTTCGACTTCAGGAATCCTTCTTCCATCAGGTTCCGCAGTCCCGTTTCCGTCGGAGGAAAGAGGATGCTTGACAACTGATCGCACACGATGCGGTTCACCTCTTCTGGCATGGCCATATTGTGCGACCTGAGTCCAGCCTCCACATGGAAGATGGGCACATGAATCTTCGATGCCGCTACGGCTCCTGCCAGTGTTGAGTTTGTGTCACCGTAGAGCAGGATACCGTCAAAGTGCTCTTGAAGCAGCACCGCTTCGATGCCCGCAATCATCTTCGCCGTCTGTTCACCATGCTTGCCAGACCCCACACCGAGGTTATAGTCCGGTTGTGGAATCCCCAACTCGTCGAAGAACACGGCACTCATATTCTCATCATAGTGCTGCCCCGTATGCAGAATCTTCTCCGTCACCTCGTCAGCAAACCTCATTCCCGAACAAAGTTCGCCTACCCGTCGCCTTTCCCTGACAGCCCTCGAAATCGCAGCCGCCTTGATAATCTGAGGCCTTGCCCCAATCACAGTCAATATCTTAATCATTTTCTTTTTATTATGCAGGCTTTAACGATATTCTTGACATTCTGAGTCAATAATTCTGTTATCCATGCCATTCCAAAATCATTCCATCGCTGCGGATGAGTGGTTATCATCAACTGGTCGGGTAGTTTATTCTCTTCCAATGCCTTTATAATGTCATCTGTAGTGTGGAACGACCAGCCTTTCTGATTCCACTCTTCCTGATAACCTACTATCTTGTCTCTCACACTCACTTTATATCCGTCCCAGCGTCTGCCAGTGTCCGTGAGATATAACATCTTTGAGAAATCAGTTGTCAGATACGGCTCTCCAATGATACCTAAATCCTTATAGTCATACTGCTTCCAAATATCCTTGCTGTCGTATGGTGACCGGGGACTTCCATGCATGCAGATGGTACTCACTGGTGTCAGTTCCCTCAAACGCTCCAGATTCTTGGCAAAATCACCGAAAGCCTTCTGTATATCACCCTTACACGTAGTCAGCGACTCATAGTGATAACCTATCTCATGTCCAAACTGATGAATTAGCTCAATAATCTCATCATCCCAGCTTTCTGGCACAGCCCGGAAATAATACGTAGCCTTTGCCCCTATCTTTTTCTCATCCTTTGCTACACCGAAAGAGTTGAGTGGCTTTAAATCTACATCATGCCTAAGTATCACAAACCGTTGCGGCAGTTTCCCGCCACAATACTCTGCATATGTAATAAACTCATAGCCGCTCTTCTTTAGTTGAGAAATAAATTCTCGATATTTCTGACGTGTAAAGTCCATTTATCTGAAATTATACTGATAATCAGGATTCTCCCTCATGATACGCTTGCTTTCTGGATAGTTCTCGATGAACCATGTAAAGAAAGCTGATACGTCTATTTTCTATATTTAATGATCTTGGCAGGGTTACCAGCAACGATTGCATAGTCTGGCACATCTTTTGTCACAACAGAACAGGCTCCGATGACAGCCCCTGTTCCAACTTTATTGCAATTGGATAAGATGGTTACACGACTGCCAATCCATACATCGTCGCCTATTATTAACTTTGATTTAGGATCTAACCCTTGTTTGCAAATAGGTAAATCCGTTTTTTTATATTTATGTGATCCTCCATATATCATAATATCAGAGGCCATTATCACATAATTACCTATAACTAAGTCTGAACGATGCATCTCGAAGTTTTTCCCAATACCGGAATAATCTCCAATCATAATTTTGTTGACTCCCCAGTATGCCTTCCTACAAATGTTCACTTGCTTACCACATTTCTCAAACAGGAAAGAACATAACAACCTTCTAAAAGCCTTGCTCACTTTTCCAACAAAAGGAATCCCCGCATCTGGAAGATACTGTGCTATTCCATAATACAGAAAATACCCCCCCCACGACAAACCTTACTGACAAACTTTCTCATAAAAACTACTGATGTTGGTATACCTCGTTAAGAATATATTTGCTAATATCAATAAACGATTTGGATATTTCATCCCTTTTTGCATTCTGCTGTTCAGTCATCTCTTCCACAGGAACAGAAAGGACATGTATCCACTCCTTGACATCCATACTTTCCTGATTTTGAAGTCCGGCCACCTTGTGTGCTGCCATATTAGCCGGCATGGAATAACGTACGCCAAGATAGTAAGAGGGAATGCCAAGCATTGCCGCCTCCCTTGCCATACTATCACCAGAAGACATTAATCCGCAACTATAGTATATCAGCGAATGAACATCTTCCAATGGTTCTTGAAGTAATATCCACTCCTTTGGATACAAATCTCTTTTATCTTTTTCTTCAAGAGAAAACAACACTTTCTTATCTTTCGGTATCAAATCTTTGATAGAATATATGGCACCTGATTGTTGCCCCACATAATTCATTGTGCCAACAGTAACCTCACGCAAAAATACATATTCACGTGGTTTAACTCCATACTTTTCCAATACTCTTTGATTTGGACGAAATGTGGATGGAGACAGATATGACCACTCTTTCAATACTGGAAGGATGATGGCTTTTGAGGAGAGTTGTCTTTTCCCATGATAGTCATATATGCAATAATGTGTCTTTCTGTTAAACCAGAGTTTAGGGCGATAATCTATTGTTTCTGGGTCATCGTCAAACGAATAACTGGGTATCCCGAAAACCCACCCTACCAATGCCGCCTGATACCCATTTGATAAAATAACATCTATTTTCTTGCCAATCTTCCAGTAAAGAAGCAGTATGTTACGAATTAGATTGGCCTCCAACAAGACAGACCATCTGCTCATCCGATGAATTCCTACCTCGTATAATTTGACTTGACTGTTACAGCCTAGCTCCTTCTGTATAATTTTCGGCATTCTTCCACGACGGAGATAGGTTATATAAACAATATGGCCTCCTGCGGTCAGTTGTTCTATAACGGGCTTGTAAAAATTGTATTGAGGGATATGCCCTAAATCTATCCAAACATTCATAGTTCTTCCTCCTTCTTACCACCAAAGACCTTTGTAATTGGGGAAATGCTCCAGTTCCTGAATCCGTACAAGGTCTATGATTATTTGACTTTTATCTGGTACTATCCTTCCAAACTGCTCATCTTTATTTGATATAACCAAGACTTCTGCCCAGTCCTTAACTTCATTAATGTTATCCTTCAGCATAGTGCTGATATGAGGTAATTTCTCCTGCACAACGCTCTTGTTTTTTCCAATGATGCGTGACAGAGAGACATTTTTATCGTAAACCCTGATATCATATCCCTTGCCATAAAGAGATTCTATGATATGAATGATGGGACTATTCCGCATATCATCCGTACCAGCCTTAAAACTGAGTCCCAAGATGCCTATCTTTCTCTTGCCCAGTCCTTCTATCGTCCTCATTTCTCTGGCAACCAACTTTTCGTTACTTTCTTCGATAGCATTCAGTACAGGAGTGTCCAGATAATTGTCGTGAGCAAGAGTCTTCAGTCCCCTTAAATCCTTTGGCAAGCAACTGCCGCCATACGCAAATCCAGGCTTAAAGTAATAAGGAGAGATATTAAGTTGTTTATCCATGCAGAATATCCGCATGACTTCATGTGCATCCACACCAACCTCCTTGCAAACACTACCCACCTCATTAGCAAAAACCACTTTGAGTGCATGATATGAGTTGTTCACGTATTTTATCATCTCAGCAACACCTATAGGAACAATTTCAACGGGAGCGTCAGAGAAGGAATAGAGTTCTTTCATGGTAAGAATTGCCTGCTCACATGAGGAACCAATTACCGTCAATGGAGGGTTCAGATAATCCTTGACAGCTGTACCTTCTCTGAGAAATTCTGGATTCGATACCACTGCAAAATCCTCGTTCAATTTTTTTCCTGACTTTTCTTCAATCAGTTTCCCAACTTTTTCATTAGTGCCAGGAAATACCGTACTTCTTATTACCACTATGTGGAATGCCTGTTTGTTTTTTAATGCCTCACCAATTTCTTCCGCTGTAGCGAAGATATATCGTAGGTCAAGATGACCATTCTCGGAGGAAGGAGTTCCTACACAAATGAAAGAGATGTCGGTCTCTTTGACGGCATTTACGTAATCCTTTGTCGCTTTAATCAGACTATTGCCAAAAGCGTTTTTAATGAGATCGTCAATACCATTCTCTACGATTGTTGGAGTTCCCTCATTAATCAGTCTCACCTTCTCGTCAGAGATATCCACGCCAATTACAGAATGTCCCTGCTTGGCCAAACAGCCCATGCCAACACATCCGACATAGCCTAATCCAAAAATTGAAATCTTCATATACTCTTCATTTTATTGATTGTTCTCATATTCCTTTTCAGGCAGAGAACAATCGAATGAAGAGGGTTAGCGTCAGTCGGTCATTCCCTGTCTGTTGTCGGCGGGGTTATGCTGCTTGTCGTAAAATACCCCCCCCAGTCAGCGGCATAGCCTTTGTAGAAGGCGTACCGAACCGATACTGATAATCCGAATTCTTCATTATTATTTCTTTACTTTCGGGCCAATTATCCACAATCCAAGTCAGGAAAGCAGACACGTCTATCTTCTCTCTCAACATGGCAATACGCCTGTTCATCCAATTCTGCTCTTTGTCTTCTTTAGCGAGGACATCAGTTCCAAGTTGAATAGCTTTAATCTGATCTTGTTCCGACTCTGTCAGATTATACATCAGTTGATAGTCCTTTTCTAGATGCGTGGTGTAATAGGTACTATCGCTGTTCAGATAGATAGAAGGAACACCAAGCATTGCTGCTTCTTCCGACATGGTACTGCTTTCACCAAACACCAACGAGGCAAACGCTATCACATCGTGAATACGATTAGGATGCGTTGGTAGGCGATAGGCATCGAACTCTTTCAGCAGTTCACTCTCAGACGAGATAAAAACCTTTCCCAAATTCGAGAACTCACGGATAGCCTTCATCTTGTTTTCTAAAGAAATGCCATGGTGTCCCAAATCATGACTGGCATTCCATGCAACAAATCGAACAACTACATACTTTTGATCTTTCTCAACACCGAGTTCTTTCAATACGCTCTCATCGGGGCTGAATCTATTGGGATGCAGATAGGCCAATTCATTATAGCCAGCCATGCGAAACTCCTTTGTCCGTGACATCTGAGGATGCTCATAGTCGCCCGTGAGTATCAGGTCTGTAAATGGTCGGTAGAGTCTTACCTGCTCCATATTGTATGTGTCCTCAAAACTGATATGCGGCTTCCGCATCAGTGCAGAGACTTGTGCAGCATACATCGAGCCGAGGCTGACATATATATCAGGCTTAAAGCTTAGACTTGTCAATAACATCTTATAGTCAAACTTCACAAGTCCCCACAGTTTCTTTAGTGTTGTCGTATATTTTCTGCCGAACGACACGTATTGGAATCCTTCAGCCACCAGCAGTTGGATGATAAACTCTTTCTGCCGACAGGTGAACAGCACCTGATGCCCTCTCTGCTCCATTTCATGAGCAAAGTGCTTGGTCACATGCACATGTGCCGGATGCCCTATATCAATTAATATTCTCATGATGACACTCAAAACTTAAACAATTTGCGATAAATAGCATAGCCGTTAGTGGCTATGTGCATCTTCCAAGGGCAGTGTACTTTTTCGTATCTGCCAAAGTCCACTAACTCGCCACCCATCTGCTGCTTGAAACCACGAACGCCATAGGGCTTATTGGGACTGCCTGCTCCTCCATAGTCAAACACGTCATAGCCATTAGCACATGCCCAGCGAAGAGTTTCCCAAATCAGCAAGTCGTTAGGGAATAAAGAATAATATTGTTTGTGGCTGCCCGCATACCAGCCGTATAGCGTTTTACCAAATGACAAACAAAATCTGCAACCCGCAAGTTCACCATCTTTTGTCCTCATCACAATCATAACTAATAGTCCTTCGTCTCTTGTCGCTTCTATCTGAGAATTGTCCACCAATGGCAAATTTGCCCGATGATACACTTCTTGTATGATACTATATCCATTCTGGAGTAATTCTGAAGTTATCTCATTGTTTCTATATACTTCAACTGTAAGTCCATTTCTCTGTGCTTTCTTTATCTGTTTCAATCGACCTTTCCCTATTCGTCCCCAAATGGAGTCCTCATCATCAAGATGAATCAGAAAGTTCAGGTGAGGCTCGAAATTATACCCATTTTCACGATACACATCGCAGTTACATAGTTGGTCAAACTGATTTCGTATTTGCGTATAAATAACATTCTTTGGCAATAAACCATCGTATGCTTGAAGCAGAGTTTGTAAGATTCTCGGATCATCGTCCTTCACGATTGGGCCAGAATGAATAATGCTTCGTTTTGAAAACTGCTTCTTAAGGAATCCCCTTTCGGATATGACAACAGCCAAAAGTATGCCTACAAGTTCTGTGTTATGATAGGCAGCGAGTATAAGTGGCTTCTCATCTGGAGTCTTTTCGTAACATCGAAACATCTGTGGAGTCTGGAAAACGGAGCTCTTTGGATGTATGTATACAAAATCACTCCACTCTTGTTGGTCAATCTCACTAATATCTGTTTTGATTATGATGTCCATATCTGTCTGTCTTTGCCGTTGGCGAGACGGACAGATAATGATGTTCTCCCGCTACGGCTGTTTGTTACTCTCTATGCCGCCATCTTTATGCCGCCATAGCCGTTTGAAGGAATCGAGAAGGTGCAAAAATGCCCCCCCCAGTTCGCTGGTTAATTCACCTTTCATTACTTTTACTCCCATCTTTCCGACTCCATACAGGGCAGGATTCAACACATGTATGAAACGTCCATGCTCTACTAATTGCCCTCCGAACTTTGCTTTAAAGTCACGGACTCCATAGCCCTCATTTGGTTTGCCTGCTCCCATCATGTCGAAATGTTGAAAACCATTCTGGGCAGCATAGCGGATGCCTGCATATGTGGCAACGGTCGAGGGGTAGATGTTCTTGTGAACACCATCCTCACCACAAGCAAACCATTCATAGACGGCATAACCAGAGAGGCAGACGCAGACAGTTCCACCTACAATCCTCCCATTCAACCTGACGAACAGGAACTTAGAATAATCTTGCCGATACAGTCGTTCGAAGAACGAGATTGGATAGAGCGGTGTTTTCACCTTATTTATATAGAGGTCGCTCAGAATGGCATAGAATTCTCGGACTTCATCTATGGTTGGATGCTCAACAATCTCAGCGCCATCCCTGAATGACGTCTTAATGTCACGCTTGCGGCTCTTGCCGAGGTTCCGATTAACAATTTCTTCCGAAGTCGTGTCAATATGGAAGTTAAGATGAGGAACATATTTGAAGCCGCAATGCTCGAACACATCCTTATGTTGTGAATAGTCCTCAAAGTTTCGGCATTCCACATAGATTGCCTTGCCCTGCAACCGCTTATGGCACTCTATCAAAAGCATAAATAATGCTTCATCTGAAATATCATCAGCCAACAGCGGACCACTATTGACAATGGCCCTTCTCGACAAATAGCGTTTTGCCGCTCTGCCATCAGCTTGAATATAGCCAACAATGACACCTTTCAACTTACCTGTATCCTCAACAGCCAGACAGAATGGTTTCATAAATTCTGGATTGGCGGAATACAGGTCATAGCACTCCTTCGTCTGAAAGAAACTCTTTGTCTTCGAAGATTGAAGAAGTGACTCCCATTGCTGACAGTCTATGAGACCTATTTTATCAATGACTTTCATCACTTGAAATTACGTGAGTTAACTCGATTTGTCATTTGAGTTAACTCAGACGATGATTTGAGTTAACTCAACGGTTTTTGCTTGTTATTTACTTGTTTTCCCTCGGAAGATGATATTACCGATGGTGCCGAAGAA
>R23__coassemble_1084_pt1 | contig 14313 bp, 19 predicted proteins | sample R23__metabat2_high_PE_030 | metagenome-assembled genome bin R23 | reverse complement strand
CGGGCAACGGCTATCTGGACATCGTGGACTTCATCCTCCAGAACTGCTGTGACGTGGAGCAGAACCTTCGTCAGCTCTATCGTCGAGTGGCATTCAATATCGCCATCGGCAATAGCGATGACCATTTCCGCAACCACGGATTCCTGCTGACCCCACGTGGCTGGACGCTCTCACCAGCATACGATATGAATCCGACCCTGAATGAATACCAGGCTTTGCTCATCAATTCCACAACGAATCATGCTGACCTACAGGTGTTGCTTGATTCCTCGGAGGAGTATATGATAGGCAAAGAAGAAGCCGTGCGTATCATCGATGAAGTGAAGGCTGGTGTGAAGCATTGGAAGTCCGTAGCAACTCGACTTGGTATAGCCAAGCGTGAAATGGATGTATTTGAACAGGTATTCCAACGCTCGCTTAAATGAACAAAAAAACGTAGCATGATGTAGCGGCACTGATACACAACGACTTACGTATTATAAAGCCAATAAATCAATGTAGCGAAAAAGTAGCGGTATGTATCTGAATGTAGCAAATAAGACATGTAATAATGAATAGTAATATATCCTCTAAATTATGACAATACAGGAAGCCATAGAAGCCCGGCATAGTGTAAGGGCTTACAAAGACCAGCCATTGAGTGTTGAAATCGTCAAGTTGCTTGAAGATGAAATTGTGAAGTTGAACAATGAAGGACAACTCCACATTCAGTTGATATGCAATGAACCGAAGGCTTTCCAAGGAACGATGGCCAAATACGGGAAGTTCCGTAATGCCAACAACTACATAGTTATGGCAGGAAAGAAAGCCGAAGACCTTGATGAACGCATAGGCTATTATGGTGAGCATCTGGTGTTGCTGGCTCAGACTCTTGGATTGAACACATGCTGGGTAGGTCTTTCCTACTCAAAGGTGCCAGGAACTTATGTGCTTGACGAAGGCGAAAAGATAGCCTGTTACATTGCCATCGGTTATGGCGAGACACAAGGTGTAGGCCATAAGATCAAGACTGTTGAGCAAGTCAGCAATGCAAGTGACATTACTCCGTCTTGGTTCAAGAAAGGGGTTGAAGCGGCTATGCTTGCTCCAACAGCCGTGAACCAACAAAAGTTCTCCTTTGAATACGTCGGTATGAGCAACAATCGCCATCAGGTACGAGCCAACAAGGGATTCTCCATGATTGGCTATACCCAGATGGACTTGGGCATAGCTAAGTATCATTTTGAGATTGGTGCAGGAAAAGAAAACTTTGAATGGGTATGAACACCAAGCCGCAGTTACATAAGAAATCCTTCGAGGAACTGACGACGGACGAACTCTACGAACTTCTGAGGGTGCGTAGTGAAGTATTCGTGGTTGAACAGAACTGTGTCTATCAGGACATGGACGGTGATGACCAGAAATCCTTCCACTTGTGGCTGACCGTCGAGGAGAAAGTGGTCGCCTTGGCTCGTGTCTGCCCAGCAGGTACTCACATGAAGGAGATTTCCATCGGAAGAGTAATCACCACAGAGCGAGGCAAGGGCTATGGCAAACAGATTATGCTTTATGCCATTGACGCTGCTATTGAACGCTATGATGCAAAGCGTATCGATATTGAGGCACAGGAATACGCCAAGGGATTCTATGAGAGTGTGGGATTCAAACGGTCATCAGACACCTTCATGCTCGATGGCATTCCCCACATTAAAATGACTTGGAGAAAAGCCGATGAATTGTCATAATCAACAAACTAACATGAAACTGAAGAAACGTAAAATCAGGTACGCTGCCATCTTTTTCCTCTGTTGGTTTGCATTTTTAGCCTTTCTGGTGGATGGAATCCTGAAATTCCAGACATTGGTTGACTATTTAGGGTCATACGCACTGGTGGAGATTACATTGTTGCTGATGGTCATTCTACCCACATTGGCAGTTTATAAATATACAAAAGAATAATAGATATATCGGAACTTATATGAAAAAAATTATGATTATCGACGGCGGGCCAAGGAAGAAATTCAACCTCGCCGAGCTGTTTGAGAGTTTCAAGGAGGGTGTCCGCTCAGTGACGGATGCCATCGAAGTGAAGCACATCTATCTCTACGACCTTGACTACAAAGGTTGTGTGTCGTGCATGGGCTGCAAACTGGCGGGCAACAAGAATTACGGCCGCTGTCTGCGCAAGGACGACCTCTCTCCACTATTGGAAGAACTGAAGACGGTTGACGGTATTGTATTTGGTTCACCGATGTACTACATGGATGTCACAGGCGAGATGCAGTCGGCCTTGGAGCGTATCATCTTCCCCTACGGCGACTACAAAAGCATGCGTTACGAGCATCGCGACATACCTACCGCTACGTTCTACACGATGAACGCCACGCCCGATTATCTTGCGAATGAGGGCCCTATGAAGACGAACATCGAGCGTGTGGACCTCTGCGTCAGCCTGCGCTGGCAGAAACCTGAGCGCGTCGCCGCCTGCTGCACTATGCAGGTGAGGGACTACTCTCGCTATGAGTTCTCTGACGAGTGGACGAATGCCCACATAGCCTGGCGCGATGCTCATTGGGAAGAGGATAAGCAGAAGGCTTACGAGGCTGGTGTGAATATGGCAAACAAAATTCTGAACGTATGAAAGCAATCTTTATCAACGGAAGTCCCCGAAAGAAATGGAATACCGAACAGTTATTGGAGAGCACCATGAAGGGTGCCAAGGAGGCTGGTGCTGAGGTGGAGATGATTCACCTGAACGATGTGGCGGCTCGCGGCTGCACGAGTTGCTTTGCCTGCAAGCGGCTGAACTCGAAGACCAACGGCCTCTGCGCTATGCGCGATGACCTCACCCCGATGCTGCGCAAGGGGCTGGAGGCCGACATCATCGTGGTGGGTTCGCCCGTCTATTTCGACTACTGCACGCCCATGACGAAGGCTTTCCTGGAGCGGCTGATGTTCCCGCTGAGCGCCTACAAGTACGACAAGCGGACGGGCGAGGCAGGGGCGTCGCTCTGTGAGCGTTTCATCCCCACGGCCATCATCTACACGATGAACATGCCCGAGGAGTGGTTCCACCAGAGCCACTATCCCGCCACGCTGGGTGCCAATGAGCGGTATCTGCGAAAGACCTACGGCTACTCCGAGATGCTTTGCTCTTTCGACACACTGCAGTTTGACGACTACTCACGCTACGACATCGAGACCTTCAAGGAAGAGGATAAGCGCCGCCATCGCGACGAGCAGTTCCCCAAGGATTTGCAGAAAGCCTATGAGATGGGCCAGCGACTGGTGAGATTAGCAAAGGAGGGTCACGCATGAGTACCTTCGGAAAAGCGTTCCTCGCCCTCGGCCTTCTGGTTCAGGTCATCGCCTACATCGTCGCCCCCTCGCATCCCATCTCGCTCATCAGCGGCATGCTGGGCATCGTTAGCGTCGTGCTTACCTCGCAGGGCAACATCAAGACCTTCTTCTTCGGCATTGCGCAGATCGTGACCTACATGGTGCTGCTCTGGATGAACCAACTTTGGGCAGGCCTGGCCATCAACGTATTCTACCTGCTCTCGCAGCTCTACGGTATCTGGTCGTGGAAGCGGAACATGAGGGCGACTAGCGACAGCTCCTCCGAGACCAAAGCCCCGCAGCACATCCACCCCAAGCGCCTCTCGTCAGCGGCCCTCTGCGGTGTGGTGACTCTGACGCTCATCGTCTCACTGGTTACTGGCTGGCTGCTCTCCATCTACAGCAACGACTCGCAACCCTACCTCGACGCCCTCACCACCGTGCCCGGCATCACTGCCACGCTCTTGACGCTCTCCGTCTATCGCGAGGGCTGGTGGGTGTGGCTCTGCGTCCACACGGGTTTCATCATCCTCTGGACGGTGGCCGGCAACTGGTCGATGGTAGCCCAGTACGTCTTCTGGTGGATCAACTGCATCTACGGCATGCGGCAGTGGCATAAGCTAGCCCTATAAGCTGCATAGGCCCATTGTCTGAATTCTGCTCGAAAACAGACATCCTGGATAGACATGCTGGGGTTTGAGGAGAGCATCGGATATAATGCAGAGAGTAAATGATGACAATAACAGATGATTACCAACAGATCAGAATTTCGCCAATGGCTCATTGGCAATCACGACACGGCTACGGAATGCTGGGTGGCGGTGAAGCGCGGGCGGCCTACGGACAGCGAGACGTTCTGGTATCTCGATGCCGTCGAGGAAGCCTTGTGCTTCGGGTGGATTGATTCCAGGTCCAAGATGGCGGACGGAGTGCAGTTGCAGCGTTTCTCGCCCAGGAGAAAGCGCTCGCCCTGGACGGAACTGAACAAAGAGCGTGTACGGCGTTTGGAACGGTTGGGATTGATGACCGATGCCGGACGCGCCGTGTTGCCACCGATGGGACCGCGTAGTTTCCGCATCGACCTCGACATCGAACGTGCTATGAAGCTGGCGCGATGCTGGAAGAAGTTCAAGCAGTTTCCCGCACTCTACCAGCGCGTCCGTGCCTACAACGTGGCGTTCTACAAGCAGCGCGACCGTAAACAGTACGAAAAGACGCTCAACCATCTGATAGCTGAAACAAAAAAAGGCCGTATGTTCGGCGAATGGAATGACTACGGACGATTGACTGACTCCAGATTACCTGAAGCTGATAAGTGAGATGTAAGATAATGCAAATAAACATAATAATAGAAAGATATGATTAAGATGTATGTAATGCACACCTGTCCCGACTGCGAGTATGTGGAGAAGCAGGTGGAAGGAAATCCGAACTTCGAGGTGATTGACATCGGCAAGCATGTCAGGAACCTGAAGCAGTTTATCAAGTTGCGCGATACGAATCCCGTTTTCGACGAGGCAAAAGCCGTGGATGACCTGGGCATCCCGTGCTATGTACTGGAAGACGGCACCGTCACGCTCTACTCCAAGGACGTAGGTCTGGAGCCGAGACCCCAGACAGACGGTGCAGCCTGTAGTATCGACGGTAGAGGGTGCTGATTATGGAGAATAGGGGAAACATCGTGATTCGCAAGGCAGAGCGACAAGACGTGCCGCTGCTGCTGGACTTCATCAGGGGAATAGCCCGGTATGAAAAGATGGAGAACGAGGTGATCGCTTCGCGAGAAGTGCTGGAACGTGAAATGTTCGACGAGCACAGGGCGGAAGCGGTGTTTGCCGTAGTGAATGGCCGTGAAGTGGGCTTTGCACTCTACTTCTACAATTTCTCGACGTTCATCGGACACTCCGGGTTGTATCTGGAAGACCTGTTCGTTTGGCCAGAAGAGCGAGGCAAGGGTTATGGCAAGGCTCTCCTGCTGCATCTGGTCAGGATAGCACACGAGCATAATTGCGGTCGCATGGAATGGACGTGTCTCAACTGGAACCAGCCCAGCATCGACTTCTATCTCTCACTCGGAGCCGTGCCCATGAATGAATGGACAATTTACCGACTTGACGCAACGGCATTGGAGCGATTAAGCAAATAAAAGGACGAGATGAACATAGAAGACTATCGTGAGTATTGCCTTTCTTTGGGCGATGACGTGGAAGAGAAACTGCCTTTCACGGCTTTTCATTATGCCAGTGGCGTGTTGGTGTTCTACGTTCATGGCCACATGTTTTCATTCTTCGATTGTGATCACTTTGGTGTCATCACGCTCAAATGTCAACCAGAACGCATCGAGGAATTGAAGGCAAGGTATGATTGCATAGGCAAGCCGTTCAACGAATCACCCAAGTATTGGATTGGTATCAATCCAGAAACGGCTCCTGATGAATTGCTGAAGGAACTCACTAGAAACTCTTACGAGATAGTCAAAGCAAAGTATAAGAAGCATGGGTGAAATGTGGAACCTATGGCACGGATGCCATAAGAAAAGCGAGGGCTGCCTGCACTGCTATGTGTTCAGGCGCGATGCGGAGTTTGAGAAGGACTCCAATGTCGTAGCGAAGACCTCCACGTTCAATCTCCCCATCCGACGAGACCGACAAGGCAACTGGAAGGTGCCTTCGGGTACGCTCATGTGGACTTGCTTCACCTCTGATTTCTTCATCGAGGAAGCGGACGAATGGCGAGAGGAAGCCTGGCTGATGATAAAAAGACGGAGTGATCTCCATTTCTATATGGTTACGAAGCGACCAGAACGTATCGCTCATTGTCTGCCAGAGGATTGGGGAATGGGCTACGAAAATGTGACCGTCTGCTGCACGATGGAGAACCAACGGAGAGTAGATGAACGTTTGCCACTTTACCGTGAACTTCCCATTCGCCACAAGTCCATCATCTGTGAACCATTGCTGGAGGCTATTGACTTCCGTGACGGGCTTGGCTCTTGGTGTGAGCAAGTAACTGTTGGTGGTGAGTCTGGCCGAGATGCCCGTATTTGTGATTATGACTGGGTGCTAAACATTCGTGAGCAATGCATTAAGTCAAATGTCCCGTTCCACTTCAAGCAGACTGGAGCACAATTCCGCAAGGATGGCAGATTGTATAACATACCAAGAAACCAGCAGATGGCACAAGCCAATCGCGCAGGAATAGACTTCAAACGATGAATACCAAACAGATAACAGCAGCCAATGCTGATGAACTGACGGAGCAGCGAGAGCAGAGTCAAGCGGGCTTGAACTCTGCCAAGTCGTGACGGAAGAAAACGAAGTTAAATATGACTGCTGTCAAAGATAAAATATGCAAACATCTGCAAAATCGATTTTCCAGTTCTTTGCACGTTTACACTTTTTAACGCAGATTTTTGCAGATTCTTGCAATTGCTGTGAAGCGAGTGAAGTGTGACTTCCAATTTCAGTCCCTTTAGGTACATTTATCTTTGCAGTTCTTTGTATATCTTTGTAATCTTACGAAAAATCGAAGCATTTTCTATCTCAAAGTCGGACTGTCGCAAGCAAGTCACATTTACTTTTCAATACAAAAGTTACTCAACTGATAGATTTATACTCGCTGGGAGTCATGCCGGTGAGGCGACGGAAGTATTTTGAGAAGAATGAGGGATTGGCAAAATGCATCTCATCGGCAATCTGCGCTGCCGGCTTGTCCGTGTGGCGCAGTTCTATTTTGATGCGTGTGATGAGGGCACGGTCTATCCAGTCTTTGGCGGTGGTGCCGCTGGTTTGTCGGATGACGGTGCTCAGGTATCGCTCAGTGAGGCACATGCGGTCAGCATAGTAGCCTATTTGGTGATGCTCGGCACAATGCTGGGTGACCAGTTGGAGGAAACGGTCGAAAATGGTCTGTTCGCGTGAACGACTGCTGGCCAGCTGGTCAGTCTGCCGATGGAACAGCTGGTCGTAGTGGTGCATCTGGGCAGCTACGAGTGCTGTGACGGTGGGACGATGATAGTCGTCCGTGGCATGAACCGTTTGCCATATGGCGTCCATAATATGTGTGGCGGTAGCGATATCCTCTTCGTTGGCGGACAACTGGAAGTCGCGCACCTGACCGTTGAAGACTGACGGCATCTGTCCCTGTGCAAAAGGCATGGGGAAGTTAGAGAAGAGTCCCATTCCGAAGATGCGGAGGTCTGAGGAAAACCGTTGGGGGTGGATGATGGTGCCCGGACCGATATAGACGAGTGTGCCACTCGTGAGGTGGCGGTCTTGCAGGTTGAAGTTGATGTCAGCCTCGCCGCTTATGACGATGCCAAAGCGGTGGTCATTGATAGTGAAAGGTGGCTTTTGGCGCATCAGCAGACTGAACACCGTGCGGTCGCCACGAACCATTGCCAGTTCACTATTCATGAATATATGCTCGCGCATTTGCGAGAGGTGTGGTGTCAGGATGTCACGCATTCGTGTGACGTCCATCAGTTGCGGTTGTCTGTTCATAATCAGTCCTATTTGCTGGCAAAGATAATCATTTTCCGTGAAAAAATGCTCTATTTTTGTGCAAATCGAACAAAAAGAACATTTTTGCGTTCCTGCGGATAACGTCTAAATGCAAAAAACATCGTTCTTTTGCACCCGGAATTCAATGACAAAACAGATATGAAGAAATTAGTTTTAGCTTTGGCGATGCTGCCGATGCTGGCATTGGGACAGACGCTGGACGAGTGTCAGCAGGCAGCAGAGAAGAATTATCCGCTGATACAGCAGTATGGACTCATCGATAAGACCACACAGCTGACTGTTGCCAATATCCAGAAGGGTTGGCTGCCGCAGGTGTCGGCATCCGCACAAGCCACGTATCAGAGTGATGTGACGGCTTGGCCTGACGAGATGAAGACGATGATGGGCGGTATGGGCATTGACATGAAGGGACTGACGAAGGATCAGTACCGTGTGGGCATCGATGTGCAGCAGACCATCTATGACGGAGGCGTCATCGGCAGTCAGAAACGCATAGCCCGTGAACAGGGCAAGGTGCAGGCGGCACAGAACGAAGTCAATATTTATAATGTTCGCAGGCGCGTGAACGAGATGTTTTTCGGGCTGTTGCTGATTGACGAACAGATCAAGTTGAACACCGACTTGCAGACACTGCTGGCAGGCAACGAACGCAAACTGGAGTCGATGACCAAACGGGGCACAGCTGCCGAGAGCGACCTGCAGAATGTGAAGGCAGAGCGTCTTAACGCGATACAGAAAGCCACCGAACTGGCATCGCAGAAGCAGATGTTACAGCGCATGCTGAGTACATTCTGCGGCATAGAGATAAATAACATACAAAAACCGCAAGTGAAGGCAGAAGACGGAGGGCTGACAGCAGAAAACCGTCGTCCGGAACTGAAGGCGCTGGATGCACAGATAGGCGTGCTGAATGCTCAGGAGAAAGCACTCAACGCAGCGCTGATGCCGAAGGTAGGCGTGTTTGCTCAGGGCTTCTACGGTTATCCGGGCCTGAATATGTTTGAGGATATGATGCGCCACAAATGGAGCTTGAACGGCATCGTCGGTGCACGGGTAACGTGGAACATCGGTGCCCTCTATACTCGCAAGAACGACAAGGCAAAACTGCAGTTGCAGCGTGATATGACAGAAAACAACCGGGAGGTATTCCTCTTCAATAACAACCTGGAACAGATTCAGCAGCACGAGAACATTGCACGCTATCAGAAGCTGATGGCTCAAGACGGAGAGATTATATCGCTGCGACAGGCTGTGAGAAAAGCGGCAGAGTCGAAGCTGGCACACGGCATCATCGATGCGAACGACCTGGTGCGCGAAATTAATCAGGAGCATGCTGCCTGTGTGCAACAGTCAGTACACGAGATTGAAATGCTGAAAGAGATATACGACAACAAATACACGACAAATAATTAAGCATATGAAAAAGATATATGTATTGGCAGGTGTGGCGCTGATGATGACAGCCTGCGGAAACAACGAGAAAGAATACGATGCAACGGGCACGTTCGAGGCTACCGAGACGACCGTGTTTGCCGAACAGAGTGGGGCATTGCTGTCGTTTGACGTGAACGAGGGCGACAAGATGGAGGCAGCCCGAGAGGTGGGACTTATTGACACCACGCAGACGTGGCTGAAGATTCAGCAGATGGACGCTACCAAAGCGGTGTATCAGAGTCAGAAACCCGATATGGAACGCCAGATAGCTGCCACACGCCAGCAGTTGGCTAAGGCCCAGCAGGACGAGCAGCGCTACCGCGAACTGGTTGCCGACGGGGCTGCCCCCTCGAAGATGCTCGACGACGCTACGAGCCAGGTAAAAGTGTTGCAGAAGCAGTTGGATGCGCAGATATCATCGTTGAGCACCAGCACGCAAGCTCTCGACAAGCAGATGGCAGCTGCGGAGATTCAGAAAGCACAGTTGCAGGATATGCTGCGCAAGTGTCACATCCTAACTCCCATAAAAGGTATTATCCTCGAGAAATATGTGGAACAGGGCGAGTTCGTGAGTGTTGGAAAACCATTATTTAAGATAGCCGATACCGAGTCAATGAAACTGCGTGCCTATGTTACTTCTGCTCAGTTGCAGAATCTCAAGATTGGACAGAAGGTAAAGGTATTTGCTAACTATGGTGACGGGCAGCGCAAGGAGTATGCAGGTACGATCAGCTGGATATCGTCTCGTTCGGAGTTTACACCCAAGACTATTCTCACAGACGATGAGCGTGCCGATCTGGTGTATGCCGTCAAGGTAGCTATCAAAAATGATGGATTTGTGAAGATTGGTATGTACGGGGAAGTGAAATTAAGTGAAAAGTGAATAATTTGCTACTGCTATGGATGCTATTGTTGTTAATAACGTGTCGAAGTCGTACGGACGGGTGCAGGCACTTTGCGATGTGTCGTTTGCTGTCGGCAAGGGTGAGGTCTTTGGACTGATTGGCCCTGATGGTGCCGGAAAGACATCGATGTTTCGCATCCTCTGTTCGCTGTTGCGGCCCGATGCAGGCACGGCGACTGTAGATGGCTACGATGTGGTGAAACAGATGCGCGAGGTGCGCTCCCGAGTGGGCTATATGCCGGGCAAGTTCTCGCTATACCAAGATCTCACTATCGAGGAGAACCTGAACTTCTTTGCCACACTTTTCGGAACGACTGTTGATGAAGGTTACGATAGTATCAAAGCCATATACTCGCAGATAGAACGCTTCAAAGACCGCAAGGCAGGAGCACTCTCGGGCGGTATGAAGCAGAAGCTGGCGCTCTCGTGTGCATTGGTACACCAACCCAGCGTGCTTTTCCTTGACGAACCTACTACGGGTGTTGATCCCGTGAGCCGTAAGGAGTTGTGGGAGATGTTGCTTATGTTGAAGGAACAAGGAATAACGATCTTGGCTTCAACGCCTTATCTTGACGAAGTTCGTTGCTGTGAACGCGTCGCTTTTCTGGATCAGGGGCAGGTGCGCGGCATTGGCACTCCCGATGATATTCTCTCTCAGTTTGCCAGTATCTTTAACCCGCCAGGCATAGATAAGAGTGAAGAGTTAAAAGTGAAAAGTGAAGAGTTGGAGAATGTCATTGAGGTGGAACATTTAGTAAAAGCCTTTGGCGATTTCCATGCCGTTGACGACATCTCGTTCAGCGTTAAGCGAGGCGAGATATTCGGATTCCTGGGAGCCAACGGTGCTGGCAAGACGACGGCGATGCATATGCTGACAGGTCTGAATCAGCCCACCAGTGGAACGGGTAGGGTGGTAGGCTACGACATACGCACGGAGTACGAACAGATCAAGAAGCACATAGGCTATATGTCGCAGCGGTTCTCACTCTACGAAGACCTCACCGTTGCCGAGAATATCCGTCTCTTTGCCGGCATCTATGGCATGAAGGACGATGAGATTCGTCGCAAGACCGATGAACTAATGGAACGCCTGAAGTTCACGGAGCACAAGAACGACCTCGTTGGCTCGCTGCCATTGGGTTGGAAACAGAAGCTGGCCTTCTCCATCTCGATATTCCACGAGCCGGGCGTGGTGTTCCTCGATGAACCAACGGGTGGTGTCGATCCCGCCACACGCCGCCAGTTCTGGGAACTCATCTACGACGCTGCCCGTCGCGGCATCACCGTCTTCGTGACTACCCACTATATGGACGAGGCAGAATATTGCGACCGCATCTCTATCATGGTGGACGGCAAAATCAGCGCACTCGGCACACCCGATGAACTGAAACAGCGTTTCCACCAACCCGACATGGACCATGTGTTTACCTATCTGGCCCGTCAGGCCACCCGCTCTTCGGATTAAGGGTTCATGGTTCACGGTTAATGTTCAATGTTCAATGTTCAATGAAATGAAACAGTTTATAGCATTTGTAATCAAGGAAGCCAAGCATATTCTGCGCGACAAGCGCACGATGCTCATCCTCTTCGGCATGCCCGTGGTGATGATGCTGCTCTTCGGCTTCGCCATCACCACCGATGTGAAGAATGTGCGCACGGTGTTGGTCACCTCTGAGATGTCGCCCCGTACGCAGCAGGCCGTAGAACGACTGGCACAATCGGAATACTTCATTATCACGCAGACGGTGAACACCCCACAGGAGGCCGAACGGCTCATCCGTAGTCAGAAGGCCGATATGGCGCTGGTGTTTGCGCAGAATCATGGTATGCAGATTATGGTTGATGGCAGCGACCCCAATATGGCTCAGCAATGGACCACCTATGCCCAGCAAACCATGGCGGCAGCAAATTCTTCACTCTTCACTCTTCACTCTTCACTTTTATACAATCCGCAGATGAAGTCGGCCTACAACTTCGTGCCAGCCATCATGGGTATGCTGCTGATGCTCATCTGTGCCATGATGACCTCGATATCGATTGTCCGCGAGAAAGAGAAAGGTACGATGGAGATACTGTTAGTATCACCCGTTAAGCCCCTGATGGTAATCATTGCCAAGGCGGTGCCCTATCTGGTGCTGGCCTTCGCCATCCTCATCACCATCCTCCTGATGGCGCGTTTCGTGCTGGGAGTGCCCCTTGCTGGTTCGCTGTTCTGGATTCTGGCTGTGAGCACCCTCTATATTCTGGTGGCGCTCTCGCTGGGACTGCTCATCTCCAACGTGGCACAGACGCAACTCGTGGCACTGTTGATGTCGGCTATGGTACTGCTCATGCCTGTGGTGATGCTGTCGGGCATGCTGTTTCCAGTAGAGTCGATGCCTCAAGTGCTGCAATGGCTGGCTGCTGTGGTTCCACCACGCTACTATATCGAGGCTATGCGCAAGCTGATGATTATGGGTGTAGGTTTTGGCGAAGTGGCTCGCGAGGTAGCTGTGCTGGCTGGTATGACGGTAGTGTTGCTCGCCATCGCCCTGAAGAAGTTTGATGTAAGACTGAGGTGATAAGAATTCTCAATTATGATAAAATATCTCATACAAAAAGAGTTCCTGCAGATACGCCGCAATGCGTTTCTTCCCAAACTCATCATCATGTTCCCTATCGTCATCATGTGCGTCATGCCGTGGGTGATGCAGATGGAAGTGAAGAACATCGTGGTAGATGTGGTTGACATAGACCACACCGTGGAGTCGCAGCGGTTGGTACAGCAGATTGCTGCCTCTAATTATTTCATCTTCGGTGGACAGAAAGCCACCTACGCTGAGGCGATAAAGGACATCGAGAAGGGTAGGGCCGACGTTATCCTCGAGATTCGTGATGGTAAGTATCTCATCGCTGCCAATGCCGTCAATGGCACCAAGGGCTCAATGGGCAGCGCCTATCTATCGCAGATAGTCCGTGCGCCTGACTCAACGTTCTCAGCTGCTTCCGTGCTTACCCTCTACAATAAGCAACAGAACTACAAACTCTTCATGATTCCGGCCCTCTTTGCCATTGTGATGATGCTGATGACGGGCTTCCTGCCCACACTCAATATCGTTGGTGAGAAAGAGGCAGGCACCATCGAACAGATCAATGTCACACCCGTCTCCAAGTGGTCGTTCATCCTCGCCAAACTGATCCCTTACTGGCTCATCGCGCTGTTTGTCATCACCGTATGCCTGCTATTGGCGTGGCTCGTCTATGGCATCACACCTGCTGGTCCCGTGTGGCTCATCTACGTGCTTGCTATGCTGCTGGCGCTATTCTTCTCGTCGTTCGGACTCATCGTGTCCAACTACTCCGACACCATGCAGCAGGCCATGTTCGTGATGTGGTTCTTTGTGGTGATTATCATGCTGCTCAGTGGTCTCTTCACGCCCACCCGCTCTATGCCCGACTGGGCCTATACATCCACCTACATCAATCCCATGCACTACTTCATCGATGCCATCCACACCGTCTTTATCCGTGGTGGTGGGCTGCACGAAACTGCCCATCAGGTCTTAGCCCTTGCGGGTATCGGCACACTGATGGGCTGTTGGGCCGTTCAGAGCTATAAGAAGAATAATTAAACTACTATTTACCGACGCAGAATCTACTTTCCGATCCAGAAGTTACTATCTGCAAATATAAATATCTGATAATCAGTATAAACACCTTTGTTTTAGGGTATCTAAAGTGACTCCGAGGGACGGTGGGGGGACGCAAAATAGGCAAAAATCTGCAAATATGACTGCCGTCAAAAAAAGAAAATGCAAACATCTGAAAAATCGATTTTCCAGTTCTTTGCACGTTTACACTTTTTAACGCATATTTTTGCACATTGTTGCATTAAGGTTTAGTTTAGGTTATAGATATTTAATATGGGTATAAACTAAACCAAAGGGTTGCGCTATCAAACAGAATAATTGGCTTCTCTTTCTTTTTGACGACAATCATATCTCATATTTAGAGTTATATGCGTGTATTTTGCTTCCAAATTCGATAAAAAAACGTATTTGAGATAAATATCTATAAAAATAGCCGATGTTAGAGGTAAATATTTGGTCTTTTTAAATAAAAATTGTAATTTTGCAATGGAAATTATTATATTCT
>R23__coassemble_1005_pt1 | contig 15131 bp, 17 predicted proteins | sample R23__metabat2_high_PE_030 | metagenome-assembled genome bin R23 | reverse complement strand
CTTCCTCGAACAGATGCCTATCCACATCATCCTTCATCTGCAGAATGATGCGCACAGTCATAGGGTACTCGTCATCGGCTCTATTCAAGTAAAAACGCTCAATATATAATCTTTTCATCTGTCGGTTTGGATTTGTCAAAGTCTATTTACTCTGTTTGAACAGCCAGTCGCGAACTGCGGCAATCTTATATCCATAGTCGAAGGATGCCATGTGCTCCATGCCCTTGCCTGATTCAGGGAGTACACTGCCTGCCTCCCACTTGATGAAGTTGATATTGCCGCCCTTGGCTATCAGTTCCTCGGCCAATCGTTCCTGTTCTTCGCTTGGAAGCTTTGCACTCCATGATGTGGAGTCAACACGGGCATCATTCTCCTTCAGCACCTTTGCCAGGTCTCTCATGCCACCCGATGCCTTCTGGTCGCCACCAGCTACGATGTAGAAGAAATGCTTTTTGCTGAAGTCCTGCATTTTCGAAGTGTCCCACTGACTACTGACAAAGAGAGAAGCCGCAAAGAGATCGGGATGCGTAATGTTGAAGTAGAACGACATCATGCCTCCCATTGACTGACCTGTGGTGTATAGACGGTTGGTATCTACATTGTATTCCTTGCAGACGGTCTGAAGCAGTCGGATTGTCATTTCCACCTCGTCCGTCGTACTCCAATCATCCTGCACAGCCCAGTCGGTGTATTGTGGCACCAGGACGAATGAAGGATGCTTCTGCTGGTCTCTATTTGAAGCGAACTCCAAGGCACCATACCCTTGCGTGAGCGGAGCCGTCACTTCCTTTCCTGCAGTACTGGCATCAGCCATGAAGAGCACTAAGGGGAGTTTCTGACCTGCCTCGGCACCTTCGGGAACCAGCAGATTATACTCCATTGTCTTGCCTGTCTGTTTGTCGTTGAAAGTCAGTTGCTTGAACTTCTTCAACGTCTCATTTTTCAAGGCCACAAACGTGCTGTCTGAATCTTTGTTAATCACCATGTGGCCACCTTGGCGAGTACCACGTTCGCCACCCTTTTTCTGAGCGCAGGCTGTCAGGCACATCACACCTACCGCCAATACAAACATTACTTTCTTCATATTTTTGTGGAGTGTTTCGTGACGAGGCACTGGTCTCTGCCAAGACCTTTTTAAGTGAATTATATTATGTGTTTGTTTGCTAAATTGGAATTTATTGTTCGATAAAGTCTTTTACTGTCAGCCAAAAATCTGTATCAATTATCGTGATTTTCTCACCACTTCGAGTAAATGCATCAATGTAGTTATGATTGTCGAGTTTCAGAGATTCTATTGTACAGCCTGTGTCGTACAACCTCGTTTCAATGGTAGAGGCATGATTCCTTATCTCATAGATATGAGCTTCAATGTAAGCATCCGACATTGCAAGGCAAATAAACCTTATTGACTGCAAATATTGCTCACTGAATTCGTTACGCCAATCAGAAGGGATGTAACAGCCCTCCACTATAAGGTTCTGCCGATTCTCTATCGCTGTCTTCACCATTTCACGGACAATAGGCCAAAGTTCTTCGGTGAGGGCATCATCATCTTCTGGTGTGAGAGTTATCTTGCCGCTTCGAATAAGGCCCATTTTCAAATGGTCTATAGACAGATAAGGATACTTGTATTTTTCAAGCATCCGCTGGGCCAGTAGCGTTTTACCCGTATGTGATGCACCTGTTATCAGTATAACCATAAATTCCGATTTTTCCGTCTATCCACTCTATATTTCTCACGATAGTCACATACTCCAATTCGTACTCACAATTGGACTTTCTGCACCAGGCGTTTGCCCAGTTCGTAGGCATTCTTCAAGTCGATGTCATAGTGCTCGTCACGATATTTCCGCTTGTCCTCTTCTGAGAAAGCATTAAAGTCGTAGCGTGAATAGTCACTGAATTGATAAGTGTTATAAACGTAGAGAGTCTCGGAATAGCCGAATATCTCACCCAGTACCTTTGTGTTTTCCTCCAGAATGGCGGGATAGCCTATTTTCTGCATCAATGCCTCCGGGCAGTTCATCGTGAAAATCATTGCCGTGGGAATCACCTTGTCGCGCAGACAGATACGCTGACCATTCTCAATCAGATAGGTGCCCACCGGGAAGCAAAGGCGTTCAAGGAAAGACCGCATCACGCCCGTGGGATAACTATAATAGACTGGCGAGCCAAGTACGATAACATCAGCCTGTCGGCAACGCTCCAGTATGGGGCGCAGGTCATCCTTCAGCGCACATACACCATTGGTCTTAGAGTTCTTGACCTTACAGGCGAAACAACTCTTACAACCCTTGAAGTCGATGTCGTAGAGGTTCACCAATTCACACTCTGCACCAACTGCTTCTGCTCCACGCATTGCACTCTGAAGCATGTCAGCAGTGTTCTTGTTCTTTCGCGGACTACCGTTGAAGAACATCGCTTTTAATTTCTTTTCTTCCATAATGATATGTTTAAGTTTATTCTGCCTATACTTCGTACCTCAGCGCATCCGACGGCCATCCCGTGACATTCCTGCCAGTGTCAAGCAAGCGGATCTCTTGGAGGTCATCATCTGTCAGGGTGAAGTCAAAGAGATTGATGTTCTCCATCATCCTTTCCTTGTGCGTCGTCTTGGGGATAATGACAATGCCGTTCTGAATCAAGAACTTCAAGGCTATCTGAGCGGATGTCTTGCCGTACTTCTCGCCAATCCGTAGCAAAGACTTGTTCCTGAAGATGCCGTGCTTTCCCTCTGCCAGCGGACTCCATGCTTCCAATGCCGTGTTGTACGGCTTCAGGTATTCCAGCATCTTCCTTTGCTGATAGAGCACATGCGTCTCGCATTGGTTCACAACAGGCATCACCTTTGCATCATTTACAATCTTGGGGAACGTATTGGGATAGAAGTTTGACACACCAATGGCTTTGAACACGCCTTGCTCATAGAGTTCTTCGAGCGTATGCCACATAACGGTTGGATTTCCGACAGGCCAGTGAATCAGCATCAAATCCACATAGTCAAGTCCCAACTGCTTCATGGAATGGCGGGCTGTGCGCAGTGTTTCCTCCCTCGTATAGCAGGAATCGCATATCTTGGTAGTGATGAACAGTTCTTCACGGAGAACACCGCATGCCCGAACTGCATCACCAACGCCTTTCTCGTTGTAGTACATAGCAGCAGTGTCGATACTCCTATAGCCTACCGACACGGCATTTTCCACTACTCGCTGGGTTTCCCCATCGGAGATATTATAGACCCCAAGCCCGACCATCGGCATCTTCAGGCCATTATTCAAAACCTTATATTCCATCATCTGTTTACGCCTCTATCTTTTTTATCACCTTGGCAGGTACACCGCCAACGACGGGTTTGCCCGATGCCATGTAGTCACGAAATTCTTGTATAGTCATTTTGATTTCTCTTTGTATTTAATACCACTTATACCCATGCTCCTTACAGTAGTCAATAGCAGGTTGGAATCCCTGAAAGGTGGCCTTGTGAATCCACTTCAGCCCCTTGCGCTCATCCTTGGGGACTCCAGTGCCTGTCATCAAGAACCAGCCTGTAGCGAACTGTGCCTGAGCATCACCACCGTTGGCAGCAAGTTCATACCAGAAGACGCATTCCTCCAAGTTCTTCTCCACACCATCGCCATTCCAATAGGCGGCTCCGACGTTCTTCTGACTGAGAATATGCCCTTGGAAGGCTGCTTCGCGATACCAGAGGAACGCCTTGTGATGATCCTTCTCTGTGCCGTTGCCGAGATAGTAGGCATTGGCCACATTGACCTGTGACTGCATATCACCTTTATCGGCAGCTTTCATGTACCACTCGAATGCCTTCACCACATCCTGCTCCACACCCTTGCCGTGATAATAGCACTCGCCTACGTTGAAGCATCCATAGACATCGCCCTGCTCAGCGGCTTTCATATACCATTCGAAAGCCAGTTCAAGGCTGACTTTTACGCCTGTGCCACGCTCATAGCAGACCCCAAGGTTGTTCATTGCCTTGGTGTCACCCTCGTAAGCCTTTTCGCGGTAATCGTCTGCCTTGTTTCGCTCTTTTGGCATAAACTCACTTAAATCTCTGCAAAAGTACCTAAAAACGACCTAAAATCACTAACTATGCCAAATGTTTTGAGAATTATTAGGATTTACGATGGGCAATATAAAGGCACATGCGGGGCTTTTAACTACGTGCAGCCCTTCGTAACAGTGACTGCCAGCCTCCTGATGGGACTGGCAGTGTTCCAGTGGCAGCACCTCATTGCTGCCATCCTAATCTTCGCGGGTGTCTGGCTCGTCATCAGTGCGAGGCAGACGAAATAGGAATCTTATTTCCCTATCCAAGCCTTCAACTCCTTCTCTGACACTCTGTTCAGCAATTTGCCATCCTTCCAGTTCACATCTGGATAGGCGGCTTTCGAATTATCACACGCCTTGGCTTCGCCTTCGTCCGTCACGACTCGGCCATCCAAGCTTGGCTCTGCTCTCGCTGCTCCGTCCGTTCTTGATGCTACTGCCGCCATAGGTGGCGAAGGGAATGACGGTCGGCATCCGTGTAGGGTCTCCTTGGGTTCTATTTCACTTTCCGCCCGTAATCGGCCAGACGCACTTGGTAGGTCGCAAGAGCGGAGGTTAGTCGGTTTTGGGATTGCAATAGTTGGTTTTCGGCATCGAGGAGGTCGTTGATAGTCGTGGTGCCGTTACGGTAGTAGGACTGGTTCTGGCGCAGGTTCTCCTGGGCAGAGATGACGTTGCGGCGGGCGACATCGATTTGCCGGTAGGACTCCACGAGGGAGTTCCATGCATGCTCAATGTCTAAGCGCAAGTTCTGACGAGTGTCTTGCAGTGCGAGTTCAGCCTGCTGGCGGTTATAACGTGCCTTGCGGATGGCATGACTGCCTCCCCACCATGCGGAGATGGGGACGCTGAGGGTGGCGTAGAGAATGCCGTGTGTCTCATTCTTCTCCATCAGGTTAGCATAGATACCATTCACACCGACACCAAGCGTAGGCAGCAGTTTTCCACGTTCCATACGTAATTGAAGTCGGCTTGCATCGACGGCGCGTTCTTGCAGCAGATACTCACTGCGCTGGGTGGCAGCATCGTCGGCAGGAATGAAAGCTGTGACGGGGTCTGCAGGCTGTGCAAAGGTGGTGTCGACGATGGAGAATCTTTGCCAGTCGATACCCATCATGTTGGCCAGCGACATCTGGCAGAGGCGCAGGGCGTTGTCGATGGAGAGTCGGTTGGATTCCAGTTCTTGACGGCGCAGCTGCAAGCGCAGCGTGTCGGCCGGCAGGCGTACCCCGGCACGGACATAGCTGTTTGTCATACGCAGGAGTTCAGCCAGCAGACGGTCGCTACTGTCGAGCGTAGTGAGGTTGGCTTGCAAGCTGAAAATCTGCCAGTAAGTTTCGGTAACGCGCTGTAGGACTTCGTTCTCTGTGAGATGGTATTTCAACGCCGACACCTCTTGCTGTACCTTCGCCAAACGGTTGGCATTGACAATCTGCCCACCGGCGAACAGGGGTTGCGTGGCACTCAGGGTAGCCATCCTTCCGTTTTTCAACATTGCCGTTTGCCCCATCTGAATCATATAGTCATCAGCCCAGAACGCGGCACCCATGCCCGACACTTCAGGGAAATAGGCTGTAAAGGCTTTGCGTTTGTCTTCGTCGGCTTTCGACATATCGAGACGGGCTGACTGTAGGGTACGGTTTCGCTTCAGTGCCAGTTCGCGGCATTGGTCTAATGTGTATGGCTGTGCTGCTGCTGTTATGGGGAGCAACAATAGCAGTATTGACAAGTGTTTCGATAAGTATTTCATTTTCATCCTCTTTTTTCGTTAATTTTCCAATAAATGACCGGTAACACGGTGACGACCAGCACGAGCGCACCCAGGCCGCCAAAAAGAATAGTGATGCCCACGGGCTTCCACATGGCGGAGCCCGCAGCAATCATCGGCACGACGCCTACGGCAGTCGTTACCGTTGTCAGGAAAATGGGAACCATTCGTCGCTTGCCCGCTTCGAATGCTGCTTCGCGTGCCGACAGCCCGTTTTTCATTCCTCCCTCGGCATGCTCGAAAATGAGAATCTCATTACGCATAATCAGCCCCATCAGCGTGATGAACCCGAAGATGGTTGTCAGTCCCATTGTGGTGTCGGTAATGAAAAGGCCGAACATGGCACTGGGGATGAATAGTATGACAGCGAACATGCAGACGAACGTCAGCTTGTATTTCTTGAAATTGAACAGCAGGAAGAAGAAAATGATAATCATGGCGATGAACAGTCCCGCTCCGAGCTGCGGCATGCTCTCTTTGTCGTTTTCTATCTCTCCGCCTAACTCGGTGGTTACACCTTGGGGCAAGCGCATCTCTTCCTCGACAAACCGCTGTAAGTCGGGGGCGAAGTTCTCCGCTGTCATGGTGCGTGGAAGTTCGGCCGTCACCGTCATGCAGCGCACACCGTTGCGGTGGACGATTTTCGTCTCACTCCACTTGGGTGACACTCCGGCTACCTGTTTCAACTGCACCTTCGAGGGGGATGTCATCGGCTGCAGGTGGATATGACCGAAGTCCTCGAATCCCGCATCGTCCCAACGGTCGTCCTTCAACATGACTGGAACTCCGTAATCCCCCTCCCACAGGGTTGTTACCGGACGGGCATCAATCTGTGACATCAGACCGAGCGAAAGAGACTGGCGACTGATACCCAACTGTGCTGCGGCTATCTCGTCGAGTGTAACTTCCACTATCGGTTCCGGCTGTTCGAAGTCGGTGCGCACCCACATCAAGTCGGGATTGCTGCGCATATAGTCCATAAGCTGCCCGGCAGCACTATGCAGGGAGTCCAGATTTTCCCCATAAAAGCGATACTCCAGTGCCTGAAACACTTGGGAGTCCAACTGCTTGAACTTGACAAAGGCATTAGGGAAGGCTTCCGAAAGTCGTGCCGTGTATTCGTCCACGAGTTGCTCCGTAGCCTCGTTCGAGATGGTGTTCACGATGAACTGCGCATAGTTCTTTCCACCTTGCTTAGGGGTGTAGGAGGCTTGGAAACGGGGCGATGCACAACCTTTGAACGAGGTGATGGCTCGCACCCGCTCGTCGCTGCCCAGCACAGTATAGACAGAATCGGCCACTTGTACCGTCTCAGCCAGTCCCGTTCCTTTAGGCAGGTAGATCTCCACGGCGAACTGGTCGCGCTCCGAGCAGGACATCATGCGCCGTTTGACCTCGCTGGCATAGAACACCGTGGAGAGCAGAACGGCGACGGCCATGCCCAGTGCCAGCCATGCGTGACGGAATACCCAGCCGAGCAGTCGGTCGTATATTTCCTGCACGTAGTCGGTAATGCTTTTACGTCCTTCCTTATGAGTCTTCTTCCGGATAAGAGTGACCAGCAGTATCGGAATAACGACCAAAGCCACGAACAGCGAGGTCATCAGGTTAATAGCGATGGCAATCGGAAAGTCATGCAGGAAATCTCCCTTCTGCCCAGTACAGGTAAGCAACAGCGGGAAGAAAATGGCACTGATACAAGCAGTAGCCAACAACATGGGCATAAAATAGGTCGAAATGCTCCGGCAGGCAGCGTGCCAGCGACTCATCCCTGTATTGAGGTATTCCAGATAGCCGTCGATGACAATGACTGAATCGTCCACGACCATACCGAGTACCACAATCAGAGCTGCGAGCGTAATCGTGTTGAGTGGGATGCCGGCCAGATACATGATGCCCACCGAGATGAACGTCGTCACGGGAATTGCGGTGGAAGCAACCAGTGCCGAACTCAACGGGAAAAGAAGCATCATCGTGAGGATGATGACTACCATCGAGACGAACAGGTCACGCAGGAATGAATTGACGCTGGCACTGACCACACTGGCTTGGTCGCTGATGGTGTGTATTGCCACGTCATCCGGCAGTTCGGAGGCCTTGACCTCTGCCAGCAGGCTTTCAACGTCTCGCCCATATTGCACGATGTTGTTGCCTGCCAGCATTTCCATCGAGATGATGACGCAGCGATGCCCGTTGTACTCAATGAAACCATCCGTCAGGTCGTACCCGCGTTCAACACGCGCCACGTCCTTTACTCGGACTACCCGGCCTGTGGCATCGCTGTATAGAATCTGTTCGGATATTTCATCTTCGCCCCGTAAGGCGGGCGACACATGGACAGGCATATCCTTCTGCCAACCGCTCACACTTCCGCTGACAGTGGTGATACCCTGCGCGGACAATGCGTCGGCCAGATGCTGGCTGCTGATGCCGTATGCCGACAGCTGGTCGTAATCGACGATGACGGAAATCTGCTCTTTCACGTTCCCCAAAATACGCACATTCGAGACGGAAGGCAATGTTCGCAGGCGGTCGCCAATCAGGTCACAATACTTTTCCAGCTGCCTGTAATCCCGGCTATCGCTTTCAACGGCGACAAGCAGCGCTGACGTGTCGCCGAACTCGTCATTGACCACAACGTCTGCCACACCTTTCGGCAAAGTACACTTAAATGCATTCAGCCCGTGTTTGATCTTGCTCCATACTTCATCCTTGTTATTTACATCATCGTTCAGTTCCACCATAACACTGCAAATCCCGTTCTGGCTCGTGCTGGTGGTCTTGGAACGGTTCACCTCCTTGAAAGTAAACAGGTAGCGCTCGAGCGGCCTTACAAGCTGCTCTTCCACCTCCTCGCTGGTGGCTCCCGGGAAGATGCCTACCACAACGCCCGTCCGCAGGGTAAAATCAGGAAACTCAGCTTTAGACATCCTACCCAGTCCGTAGATGCCCAGAATAAACATCAGCCCCACGACCAGAAAGGTGAGGCGGTAGTTGCGCATCATCCACGCCACCCACCGGCTATTTTTTTCCTTGCTCATAACGCTGACACTTTACTTCCGTTACTCAATTTTTGCCAGCCAGCAGTCACCACGCTGTCGCGCTCCTTCAAGCCGTCGGTGATGACGATGCGACTACCGTAGGTCTCGCCAGTCGAGACGGGCTGCTGTCGTACCCGCCCGTTGCTGATAGTCCAGACATATAGCGACTGGCCTTGCCCGCGCTGCACGGCGGTGACAGGAACGGTTATTTGCGGGTTGCACTCATGGTTGAACCTCACAGTGCAGACCATGCCAGGCAGCAGGCGCCCCGAGGGATTGGCGAGGTGAATCTGGATGCCGTAGCTGTGGGTCATAGCATCGCTGGCAACGTGTTTCACGATGCGTCCGCCCTGGAAAGTCTCGCCGCCGAGTGCCGCTACCTTGATGGTGGATGCGACAGAGGTCGGAATGCCGTTGATTTCGTTTTCAGGCACAGAGACTTTGACCTTGACATGGGATATGTCGAGTAGTGTCACCACAGGACTGCCGGGCATGGCCGTTTCACCGGCATCGACGAACTTCTGACCGACGATGCCGCTGACGGGAGCCACCAGACGGCAGTCAGCGACATTCTTCTTAGATAGTTCGTAGGCCGACTGCGCCTGCTGCAACTTACTCTGCACCTCCACCCACTGCATCTCGGGCAACGTCTGGTCGTCGTGCAACTGCTTCATGCGCTCATAGGCATCCTTAGCCTGCCGCAGGCTGGCCTCGGCGGCCAGCAGGGCATTGCGGGCAGAGGTGTTATCCATCTCGGCTATCAACTGGCCACGACTAACACGCTGCCCCTCCTCTACATAGACACGGCTCACGGTGCCTGCCGACATGAAGCTGACAGCAGTACTTGATGCCTCCTGAACTTGTCCCACGTAGGAACTTTGGGCGTAGTCCATCCCTAGACTTACTTTCTCTGTGGTCACTCGCACGGGAGCCGCCTCCCGTTTCTCTTTCTGCCCGCCGCAACCTGCCAGTGCCAGTAGCGCGAACATCATTAATACATGATTTTCCTTTTTCATACTTTTTTACTCCTGTATAACTCGAATTTTGTTTTGTAGGCGCAAAAGTAGCACAAAAGGAACATTCAATGATATTCCATACGGCGAAGGAAATGTGCTAAAAGGCGAACTTCACGGAAAAAGCACACAATTTTCGACGTAAAGGACACGACGAAAGAAAAATATTCATTACCTTTGCAACCGATAATGGATAAAAAAAACATAGACTATATCGACGAGTGTATCACGCAAATGCGGAACATTACCGACCTGTCGCGTCTGAACCATACACAAGCCGACGGCTACATATTTATTATGTGCCGTCAGGGACTGGTGAAACTTCACCTAAACGGACAGCCGCACGACATCGCCGAGCATACATTCATCGTCTGCATGCCAGGACAGCACATCGACCACCTCTTGGTAAGCCCCGATACCAAGGTCAACGTGGTGCGGCTGTCTGTAAGGCTGGTACAGGAACTGATGCGCAATAACATCAAGCAGTGGAACCGTATGCTGTATATCAACAAGAGACAGGTAAACAATCTGTCAGAGCAACACCTGCAGCAATTGGCCTACTACGACTATCTGTTGGAGTCGAAGCTACAGACTCCCAATGAACCCTATCATAAGGAGATTATCCGTACTATCATTCATGCCTTGCTCTACGAGATTCTGTCGATGATGGAGCAAAGCGAGTGGCAGACCGACATGGCCGAAGATGCCAGTACTGGACATATGCACTTCAAGAGATTCCTTGACACGCTAACGAATGCCACCGTCAAGAAGCAGACGGTAGAATACTACGCCCGGCAGCTCTGCATCACGCCCAAGTATCTTGCCACCATCTGCAAAGCTTGCAGCCAAAAGTCGGCCCACGAGTGGATTGCTGATATGGTGAACGAGGACATCCGTTACTTGCTGCTCTCCACCGACCTTAGTGTCAAGGAGGTGGCCCTGCGGCTGGGCTTTGAGAACACCTCCTTCTTCGGCAAGTACTTCAAGAAACACTTTGGCTGCACACCAATGGAATATCGCATCAGCCATACTCAGTCCTCACAGACACCGGACATCCCATAAATTCATATTATCTTCACCACTCACGCTGATAGTATCTGCAACGACTACAGGCCGTCCGCCGTTCAAAGGCGAGAAGTCCAGTCCGTTGTGCGAGATGACATAGTAAACTTGTTACTCTGCTGTTTCGTCACTGGTAAAGTAGGCGAAGAGGTAATAGCTGAAAATTCCTTCCTGTGCTCCAGCGAGTAAAGTGTATAGGCACAATACAGTCCTTGAGATTTGTTTTTATATTCATCTACATTATAGTTTGTTTCTAGTGCAAAGGCACAAAAAAACTCCCGCATTTTGGCAATACGGGAGCGATTTTTGAGATTTTTTATGAGAATCATTTATCATCTATTCTCTCAACCTTGAAGATGACTGGCCGTGTGCCGTCAGAACAACAGCATATCATTTCGTTCTCACGCTTCATCCAGCCCTTCATGATGGAACCGCCTTGCAGACCTGTGTAGATGTACCGTGAAATGGCATCCCACGCCTCTGAGCAATGCGGCATCTTCGGACCACCTGCCACCGTATCTGGGTCTGCTGTTGTCTTTACCAAAGTATTCAGACCACCATGCCAGAAATGGTCATTGTTCTCGTCTCTCTCAAAGATGAACTCATCACCCACGTTATAGCAGGGACACATGCCAGAATTAGGATCTGCACAATACTGCTGCTGCAACTCTGGATAGAGTTTCTTGTCGATGACAGTTACTTTTACTTTATGTTTCATGTAAATACCGATTTATCTGCCTATATTATTAAACTTTGTTGCAAAATTAGTCATTTCTAATAAATATCGGAGATAAATCCGTAACTTTGTGCCTGATTTTAGGATGTTTTATGAATATAGCATGACACTCAGGGAACTACTACAGTCAGTTGATGCAGAAGCATACGCCAGCGTTCCACTCTACGAAGAACTGCTGAAGACGAAGCCTGAATACGGTTCAAGCAATCGGATTGAGGTGAAAGTCCTGAATGGAGAGATTGCCGTTTCCAACGTTCATGTGGGTTCGTTGGGCGACATTGTGGCATGTCCTATCGATGTGGCTCCAGACCTTCAGGTTACGAAGATGCAGTTGCTGGATGCGATTCTCAAAGAAATGTCCCATGAGGGATTCACAGAGACGGACGCTGATGACTTCTGGGATGACATGATGGACTTACGAAAGGCAAAGAATATAAGATAAGAAACATGGGCAATATAAAGATTATTGGCGGTTCATTTGACACCAAACTGGAACTGGAACACGCTGGCGTAGCAGCAGGTTTTCCCAGTCCGGCTGACGAGTACAGACATGAGACACTGGACTTCAACCGTGACTATATCCGTCATCCCGAAGCCTCGTTCTATGGTGACGTAGAGGGTGACTCGATGAGAGATGCAGGGTTACTAGATGGTGACCGTGTGATTATCGACAGGGCTGTGGAACCACATGATGGCTCCATCGTCGTGGCATGGTGGGACGGTGGCTTCACAATGAAGTTCCTCGATCTGACACATAGGAAGGATGGCTACATCGAACTGCGTCCTGCCAACCCTGACTATCCAGTATTCAAGGTCAAAGATCCTGAGAACTTCCAGATTTGGGGAACCGTGATTCATCTGATTCGTACATTTGAAAAGCTGTAGAAACGATGTATGGTATAGCCGACTTGGATAACTGCTACTGCTCATGCGAGAAGGTTTTCCGTCCTGATTTGGAGGGAAAGCCAATTGTGGTATTGAGCAATAACGACGGTTGCGTAGTGGCACGTTCCAACGAGGCTAAGAAGATGGGCATCAAGGAAGGTACACCGTATTTTCAGTTGGCAGAGTTATTCCCTGGACAGAAGATTGCCGTATTTTCTTCCAACTACGAACTCTACGGAGAGTTGACGGGCCGTGTGGTAAGCATCATCCGACAAGAAACACCTGCCTATTTCCGCTACTCGATTGATGAATGCTTCATGTATCTTGACGGCATTGAGTTGGATAGGTTGCAGACGTGGGGCGAGAACCTGCACAAGCGAGTGAAGCGTGAAGTGGGCCTGCCTATCAGCATCGGACTGGCTCCCAACAAGACACTGGCGAAGATCGCCTCGAAACTGGCGAAGAAATATGCTGCATATAAGCACTGCTGCATGATCGATACGGACTATAAACGTGAGAAGGCTCTGGAATGGTGTCCCATCGAGGATGTCTGGGGCATCGGCAGGCGCTATGCTGCCAAACTCCAGTCATTAGGTTGCAAAACGGCCCTCGACTTTGCCAAGCATCACAAGGATTGGGTACGACAGACGTTCAACAACATCAACATGGTGCGCACGTGGCAGGAACTGAACGGCGAAGATGCTGTGCCTAACGAAGAACTGGCTAAGAAGAAGAGTATCTGCACCAGTCGCTCGTTCAACGGCATGATAAGCGACAAGGACAACCTGCGCACGCACATTGCCAACTATGCCGCCCGTTGTGCCGAGAAACTGAGGGCACAGAAGACAGTAGCCACCACCGTTGGCGTATTTGTGAATACCAATGCCTTCCGTGAAGATCTGGCACAATACTGGAACTTTCAGGAACTGCGCCTTGTCACTCCTACCAGTTCGACGATCCCCATTGTTCAGGCTGCTCACGATGTGCTTGACCGCATCTTCATTCAGGGTTATCAGTATAAGAAAGCGGGTGTCATCGTGATGGGTATCTCACCTGACTCACCTATCCAGCAGGACTTATTTGACCTGAACGCCGAACAAATTCAGAAAATGCGCAGACTTGATGAGGTGATAGACCGCATCAACCGCATGCACGGCTCAGAGACCATCGTCATCGGTGCCCAGCAGTACACCCAGAAGAACGGCAAGGGGAAGGCAGAAGTCTTTGCCAATGCCATCAAACATGATTTCAGAAGTAAGAATCCGACAACCCGCTGGGCAGACGTAATCAAGCTCCACTAAGAAATTTGTCACATGACTATTTGCTCCACGCCTTCGGAGAAAGCCACGTATCGGCTGATGCCTTGTGTAGTCAGCTGGGGATAATCGCGGTTGAAGCGGACAAGCGTGGTGTCTGGGAATCGTGCAGCCATCTGTTCGAATGGGAAACGGATGATGACGGGCGTGTTGAAACCTACACCAAACTCCAGTAATAGCATCCGCTTGTCGTGAGCCATGCTGACGAAATCGCTGTAACGCTGTGCCTGCTCATGCCAGTGGGCGTCCTCCACGAAAGTATCGTCACAGCGGAGATTCATGCTGACGGGCTGGCCGTAAGGGGTATGGGGAATCAGTTCCGTGGGAATGCGGCAGTCTTTGATGGCTGGCAAAGCCCGTTCCACCCACTTCTGATTATGATACAGTTCCTTGGGTGCACCTGATGCTGGCTGGAAATAGCAATAGTCGCCCTGCGTAGCAAAGATGCGATGTGTATCAAATCCAGCCATTTCGAACTGACCGTCAACATTGGTGGTGATAACGAAATAATCTTTACCGTCCACCATCTTCAGTAGTTTCTTGTATAGCGGAAATGCCCCTGTACGATAGCGGCTGAACCAGATGTGCTTCGCCCACATAGCCCAGCGTTCTTCTTCTGTTTCAAAAGGATAGAACGACGAAGAATAGAGGTCGGCTATGCCATAGCGGTCAATCCACTCGCGGAACTCCCTGCGGAAGTCCTCACCAGCATAGTCAAGTCCGGCAGCGGCAGACAAGCCAGAGCCTGCCCCAATCAGGATATAGTCAGCATTGGCAATCTGCTCTTTAAGCCATTGGGCACGCTCCGAGAAGCTGCTCATAGATGTCACGGTCTTTGTCGAGGAAAACATTGAATACAATCGTTTTAAGTGAATGTCGGGGATATGACTTGACGGTCTCAATGGCTATTTCCGCAGCCCGCTGATTTGGGAAGTGGAATACGCCTGTGGAGATGCAGCAGAAGGCGATGCTCTCCAGTCCATTTTTCTCTGCCAGGTCAAGACAGCTGCGATAGCAAGCTGCCAACTGCTCTTCCTGTTCCTTGGTGGGAATGCCGTCGGGAATAATCGGTCCAACGGTATGAATCACATGCTTGGCAGGCAAATTGTACCCCTTGGTGATGAAGGCATTGCCAGTAGCCAGAAGCCGCCCCTGCATGGTGTCGTTACATTCCTTGCGCAGTTGAATTCCTGCAGCAGAGTGGATGCAGTTATCGATGCAGTTGTGAAGCGGTGCCCAGCA
>R23__coassemble_990_pt1 | contig 15411 bp, 14 predicted proteins | sample R23__metabat2_high_PE_030 | metagenome-assembled genome bin R23 | reverse complement strand
TTGCAGGGCCAACTCCTGCGTTTGACAACCTTGCGTTGTCGGGATGAGGCGACTCGAACGCCCGACCCCTACGTCCCGAACGTAGTGCGCTACCAACTGCGCTACATCCCGCTGGCTCTTGAAAAACCGGCTGCAAAGGTACTGCAAATTTTTGAATTACGTGCAGTTTTACAGAAAAAAATTTGCTGTTATGAAAAAAATGGGTTAACTTTGTAGCCAAAACCAACTAGAAATGAAACGACTACTCCTAATCTATCTGACAATATGCATAGCCTTGACCATCCAAGCACAACAATCAATCATGGTGAAGAAAGGCGATGCGCAGAGTTTGTTGGATGCTATCCAACAAGCCAACACTACGAACGCTGATACGAACGCCCAGTGGTTTTATATCCTGATTCCCGATGGTCTTTATGATTTGGGCGAGCGTGTGCTGACACCTATCAAGGGTCACCATATTGCACTGATTGGCCAGAGCATGACAGGCACTATTGTGCGTAATGCTCCTGACCGCAAGATTGAAGGCATTAGTAAGACGGCTGTGTTTAAGAATACGGGTAGCAACAACTATTTCCAGGACATGACCATACAGAATGCACTGGATTACTATGCTGAGGATACCGATGGGCGGGCTGTGACGTTGCACGACAAGGGAACGCGGACCATCTGCAACCGTGTGCGGCTGCTGTCATATCAGGACACTTATTATTCAGACAACGAAGATTGCCAGCACTACTTCAAAGACTCGGAGATACACGGTACGGTGGACTTTATCTGTGGTGCCGGTGATGTGTGGTTTGAAAGCTGTCGTATTGTTACAGAGAAGCGTACCAAGTCGGGCGAGGGACGTTGTGTGATAGCTGCTCCGCGTACATCGAAAACCCAGTGGGGCTATGTCTTTAACCACTGTACGATAGAGAATATGGTTTCAAACTTTGAATATGCCCGTGGCTGGCATACCCATCCTCGTTGTACGTGGCTCTATACCACACTGCTTACACCAGAGAAACTGTCGAAGACGCGTTTTGACTATCGTGGCATGCGTACTGTTCAGAACAACTTTAAAGAGTATGCTACGATGGATGCTCAAGGCCGCAATATTACACCGGCCTCCAATGTGGTGACATTTACGCTAAAGGATGAGAAGAATCCTGTAGAGACGATTCTGACTGATCAGGAGGCGAAACAGTTTAAGGAGGAGAAGGTCTTTGCGGACTGGAAGCCTGCTCTGCAAGTGAAAAAAATAGAGCGAAAAGCCCAAAAACTAATGAAGCGCCTGAAATAGGCGCTTCAATGCTGTTTATAACATACGTTCCAATTCGTCAAGTTCTTCATCTGTCGTTGCCCAACTGGTGACGAAACGACAGACGGTATGGTGGATGTCGGCCTTACCCCAGTGGGTGAACTCGATATTCTTTGACAGTCTGTCTACTGTCTCGTTGGGCAGGATGACAAACTGCTGGTTGGTGGGCGAGTCGATGAAGAACTCACAGCCTTTCTGCTTGAAGATGGCTTTCATGCGCATAGCCATATCAATGGCATGGCGCGACAGCTTGAAGTAGAGCTCGTCAGTGAAAAGTGCATCAAACTGCAGACCAATAAGTGCGCCCTTGGCAATGACGGCTCCGTGCTGCTTCTGGATGGAGAAGAAGTGCTTGTGTGCCAAACGGTTGGTGAAGACCACAGCTTCGCCACACAGTGCACCAATCTTAGTACCACCGATATAGAAGACGTCACAATGACGGGCCAGATAGGGCAGAGTGATGTCGCACCCTTCTGCCATCAAACCATAGCCCAAACGTGCTCCGTCGATGTACAGCGGAATGTTGTAGTGCTGGCATACCTTATAGATATCGTCCAGTTCCTGGGCGGTATAGAGTGTACCTAACTCCGTGGGGAAGGTGATATACACCAGACCTGGGAATACGGCGTGTGCATTGTTGCCATCGTGCATGAAGTCGTCAAGATACTTGTCGAGCGTCTTGGCGTTCATCTTGCCCAATTCGTCAGGTAGCGTAATGATTTTATGCTCTGTGAACTCTACGGCACCAGCCTCGTGGACGTTGATGTGACCAGTACCCACACAGATGACACCTTCATACTGATAAAGCATGGAGTCTATAGTAGTGGCATTGGTCTGTGTGCCTCCCGTCAGGAAGAAGATCTGGGCATCGGGCATACCGATAGCCTGACGGATACGCTCCTTGGCACGCTCAGAGAAAGCGTCGAAACCATAAGGCGTGGGTTTCTCATTATTATATTTAATGAGGTTCTCCAGTACCTTAGGGTGGGCACCATTATTATAGTCACATTCAAAGGAAATCATAATGCTTCCAGCATGCGTTTGATAACCACCGAACAGCTAATCTCGCGATTGGCGGCCTCAGGAATGACGATGGAATTCTTGCTCTCGATGACGTCGTCAGTGACGATGAGGCCGCGGCGTACGGGCAGACAGTGCATGAACTTACCATTGTTGGTCCATGACATGTGCTCGGTATCTACCGTCCACGACATATCCTTAGAGGTGATCTTTCCGTAGTCGGCAGGATTGGTGACACCAGGGTTCGACCAGTTCTTGGCATAGATGAAGTCAGCACCTTCGAAGGCTTTCTTCTGGTCGTACTCTACACGGGCGTTACCCACGAACTTCGGGTCGAGCTCGTAGCCTTTAGGATGGGTGATGACGAAATCGACGTCAGCAGCATTCATCCACTGGGCAAACGAATTGGGAACAGCCTGTGGCAACGCACGGCAGTGGGGAGCCCAGGTGAGAACGACTTTGGGACGTTCTACCTTTTTGTACTCTTCAATGGTGATGAGGTCGGCAAAGGCCTGCAAGGGGTGTACGGTGGCAGTCTCCATCGCAAAGACTGGCTTGCCAGAGTATTTGATGAACTGCTGGAGCACAGTTTCGGCATAGTCATACTCACGGTCAGTAAGTCCTGCAAACGAACGTACGCCAATCATGTCACAGTAACAACCCATGACAGGAATGGCCTCCAACAGGTGTTCGCTCTTGTCGCCATCCATGATGACACCACGCTCTGTTTCCAGCTTCCAGGCACCTGCGTTGACGTCGAGTACGATAACGTTCATGCCGAGGTTCATGGCAGCCTTCTGGGTTGACAGACGGGTGCGCAGACTATTATTAAAGAATATCATCATGAGCGTCTTGTTCTTGCCCAGATGCTGATACTTGAAACGGTCGTTCTTAATCTCCATGGCCTCTGCCAGTGCTTTCTCCAGCGGGCCGATATCCTGTACATTGATAAAACTTTTCATAGTTTCTTAATATTTTATTATTTGCTTGTTCTGATACACATGATGGTGAGGTCGTCACTAGCCTCTGCTCCGTTGCGATGGCGTTCTACTTCTGCATTTAACACTTCCACCACCTGACGGGCATTCTCGAAATCGGTGTGACGCAAGATGGCAAGCATGCGGTCATCGCCCAGCTGCTCCTGGCGGTCGTTCTCGGCTTCGTTCAATCCGTCGGTATAGATGAGGAGTGGACGGCCCTTGACAGAAGCAAGTTCTTCGCCAACAAACTCCAGTCCAGGCCAAAGACCGATAGGCGCATTGGTTTCCATCTCAAGGAAGGAGCCTTTCTGCTCGTCACCTCCGATGACGGGTGGGTTATGCCCCGCATTGCAGAATAAGAGATGGCCGGTGGTGAGGTCTATCTCGCCAATGAACATGGTGACAAACATGCCATTGTCGTTCTTCTCGGTTAATTCATTATTCATGCGGGTGGCAATTTCTGCGGGCTTCTGGTGCTGCTTGGCAAGTGCATGGAACAGACGGGAAGCCTGAGCCATGAACAGGGATGCGGGTACTCCCTTACCAGAAACGTCGCCTACGCAGAAATACAGGTTGTCGTCCTCAAGCAGAAAATCATAGAGGTCGCCACCTACTGCACGGGCAGGAATCATGGAGGCATAGAGGTCCAGTCCCTCGTATTTCGGGAATGTATGAGGCACCATCGTCATCTGGATGTCGCGGGCGATGCGCAATTCGCTCTCGATACGTTCCTTAGCTGTTGTCGTCACCTCCAACTGGTTATAGGCCGTTTGCAATTCGTTATTGACGGCTCGCAGTTTCCTCAGCTGTCGCTGTCGGTTGTACGCATAGAGAGTTGTGAAACCGATAGTAAGTGCGGCCAATATTGCTCCCGCATAGATTCTGAACTGACGGGCGTGTTCCTTGCTTTGTTGGACTTCCAGTTTCGACTGGTATTCGCTCAGCTTCAGCTGTTGTGTGTGGCGGTCAAGACTATCGTTCTTCAACAGTACAGCAGCATGCTGCAACGCTATATCGCGGTTCTTCAGCGTAAGGTCTAATGCTTCTTTCTCTAAGCGTTCGTTTTCCAACTCGTTGGTCTGGCGTTCCAAACGCAGCTCTTGATTGTGCAATTTCAGACTCTTGGCTTCATTCTCTGCTCGGATAATGTCCATCTGCATGGCATGCTCTTCCGATTGCTTACGTATGTCTGCCGTATTGATAGAGTCGCTAACCCTTTTATATTCTTTGTAGTATTGTAGTGCTTCTTTCCATTTTCCCAGCCACTCGTAGGCATAGGAGAGCAGTTGGTACCTCTCCTGGGGTAACTTGATCTTCTGGGCTAACTCGAGCATCTTCTCATAGTCACCGTTTATCTGAGCATGATAGATTTCTATATCGTTAGCAAAGCTGGAGTTGTAATGATATTTCTCTGACAGCCGTTTCCATTCCGTATAGGCCTTATTAAACTCTGTCTTTTTTACGTCACCTTGATAATACATCGCTGCGATGCATCGGTAACTCCATGAGTCTACAATTGAAGGGACCGTCAGATTAGGCTCTTTAAGGGCTTTGTCGGCCATTTCGAGTACTTTCTTCTGCTCTCTGCGGTTGTGGTAGATTTTCGCTAGTCCTAAATAGACAGGTGCTGCATTAATCTTTGGGAAGTATGTTTGCTTGTATTTCAGGGCTTTTAGGTAGTACTCCTCTGCTTTTATCAGCATTCTAAGGGTACTGGATTGGCTGGCATTGGATAATGATGAGTAGTAAATACCCAGCTTACTGTCATGCTGCTGACTATACTCGTTCATAGTCTTGGCTATCTCCATGCCTTTCTCCCTGCTAATTTTGGAAAAAGCAAAAGAGGCTTGGTTGGCCCATGTACGGTAGAACAGATCTTCGTTTTTCGTTTTCAGGCAAGCCTCTTTCAGTTGGTCGGTGATGTTCATAAACTGTTCAACCTCATGTGAGGAGTACAGACGGTACATCTCTTTAGTCAACCGATCAATATCCGTTTGAAGACCTTGAGCTTCCAGTGTCAGTGGCAGCAGCAAAAGGTATATTATGTATACAGCAATTTTTCTTTCCATGTCGTTTCCCCTCTTGTGAGTAGAAGTAGACTATGGCCGAATCTGTCCTTCACCCTCGATAATCCATTTGTAGGTGGTAATCTCTTCAAGAGCCATCGGACCACGTGGACCCAACTTCTGTGTGGAGATGCCTATCTCGGCACCGAGACCGAACTGGGCACCGTCAGTAAATGAGGTGGGTGCATTCCAGTAGACACAAGCTGCGTCAACGTGCTGTTGGAAACGACGAGCTGTGTCTTCGTTCTGGGTGATGATGGCTTCGCTATGTCCACTACCGTGCTGGTCAATATGTGCCAGTGCCTCGTCAAACGATGCTACTGTACGGATGGACATCTTATAGTCCATAAACTCTGTGCCAAATGACTCCTCCGTGGCAGGCTTGAGCAATATTTGAGGATACTGTCCTAAGAGCAACTGGTAGGCGGGACCATCCGCATAGAGTTCCACCTTGTGGTCGAGTAATGGCTTAACCAGTTCGGCTAAGTCCCCTAAGCGGTTTTCGTGGATAATAAGACAATCCAAGGCATTGCAAACGCTGACACGACGGGTCTTGGCATTGCAGATGATGGCTTTGCCCATCTCCAGGTCGCCCTCTTCGTCGAAATAGGTATTGACAACACCTGCACCCGTCTCAATGACTGGTATGCGGGCAGTATTGCGAACAAAGTCGATAAGGCGTCGTCCACCACGAGGAATACACAGGTCGATATAGCCTACGGCATTGAGCATCTCGCCAGTAGCTTCATGGGTGGCAGGCAACAAAGTGACGACATCTGGATTGACGCCAAACTGTTCCAGTACCTGATGAATGAGTTCTACCGAGGCCTGATTGGAGAGGTCAGCATCCGAGCCACCTTTCAGTACACAGGCATTACCGCTCTTGAAGCACAGAGAGAAAACATCGAAGGTGACGTTAGGACGAGCCTCATAGATCATGCCGATCACACCAAAAGGTACGCTGACACGATGCAGACGCAGACCGTTGGGCAGCGTCTTCTCCTTGGTAACGTGTCCTAATGGCGTTGGCAGGCTGGCCACGTTGCGCATGTCGCTGGCAATATCTGCCAGACGCTTGCTGGTCAGCTGCAGACGGTCGTAAAGCGGATTCTTGGGATCCATCTTCGCCAAATCCTTCTCGTTGGCTGTCAGGATGCGCTCCTGGTAGTCGATGATGGCATCAGCCACGGCGTTGAGTATGTTGTTGCGCATGTCGTCAGAGAGCAAGGCCAGTGACTTGCTGGCAGTCTTGACACGCTTGAAAGTTTCAATGAGTTCCATGGGCTATGAATACTGTATGTGGTACGTTCTTGTTGTTTTGCATCAGGTCGATGAGTACGTTCTCGCGCTTGCCATTGGCAATGATGACGCTGATTCCTGCCTGTTGGACACCTGTGGCAGTAGCATATTTCGACTGCATGCCGCCACGTCCGGCAGAACTCTTCTCCGTCTGGATATACTGTGAGAGGTCTGTACCTGGAGCGACCTCCTTGATGAGTTGCGACTGAGGGTCGGCAGGGTTGCCAGTATAAATACCATCAATATTTGAGAGCAGGATAAGTGTGTCGGCCTGCATCATTCGTGCGATAAGACCTGACAGCTCGTCGTTATCAGTAAACATCAACTCCGTAACGGATACGGTGTCGTTCTCATTGATGATAGGAAGTACGCCATTCTCGAGCATGACTTTCATACAGGCCTGCTGATTCTGATATTGTTCGCCAGGCTCGAAGTGTTCTTTCGTGGTGAGCACCTGACCTATATTGATACCAAACTCACGGAAGAGGTCGTAGTAAAGTCCGATGAGTTTCACTTGTCCGACGGCGCTGAATAACTGACGCTGCTCTACGGAGTCGAGTAAGTGATCGACGGTGAGTTCACGACGTCCACAGGCCACGGCACCAGAAGATACGAGTATGATTTCGAAACCGTGGCGTCTAAGTTTTGCTATCTGGTCTACGAGTGATGACATACGGGTGACATGTAATTTCCCGTCTTTTCGTGTCAGCACATTAGAACCAACCTTGATGACTATACGTTTATTTTGCATCTTTTTGTCTGATTTCTACTCTTCTAATCTTGCCCGATATGGTTTTGGGCAACTCATCAACGAATTCAACGATACGAGGGTATTTGTAAGGTGCAGTCTCTTTCTTGACATGCTGCTGGAGCTCCTTGACGAGATCCTCGCCAGCTTTGTCCTTCCACTCCTTGCCGAGTACGACGGTAGCCTTGACAACCATACCACGGATGTCGTCGGGCACCCCCGTGATGGCACACTCCACAACGGCAGGGTGGGTCATCAGGGCTGACTCTACCTCGAACGGACCGATGCGGTAGCCAGAACTCTTAATCACGTCGTCGATACGACCCTCGAACCAATAGTAGCCGTCCTCGTCACGCCAAGCCATATCGCCCGTGTGATAGATGCCGTCGTGCCATGCCTCGCGGGTCTTCTCGTCGTCGCGGTAGTAGCCCTTGAACAGACCGATAGGTTTCTTGTCGCCTACGCGGACAACAATTTCTCCCTTTTCACCGTCCTCACAACTGGTGCCGTCGGCACGCAACAGATCGATGTCGTATTGGGCATTAGGAATACCCATCGAGCCGGGTTTGGGTGTCATCCAAGGGAAGGTACCCAGCGTCATGGTGGTCTCGGTCTGTCCGAAGCCCTCCATCATACGAATGCCGGTTTTCTCATAGAACTTGTCATAGACTGCGGGATTCAGAGCCTCGCCGGCAGTGCAGCAATACTGAAGACTGCTAAGGTCGTACTTGCTCAAGTCCTCACGAATCATGAAACGGTAGATGGTGGGAGGTGCGCAGAAACTGGTCACCTTATATTTCTCCATCTGTCGCAAAAGCGTGTCGGCATTGAACTTCTCGTGGTCAAAGACAAAGACCGTAGCGCCAGCAAACCATTGTCCGTAGAACTTACCCCAGACGGCCTTACCCCAGCCAGTGTCGGCTACGGTCAGGTGTAGTGAATCTTCATGCAGATTGTGCCAGAAGACACCTGTGGTCAGGTGTCCCATAGCGTACAGATAGTCGTGGGCTACCATCTTCGGCTCACCGCTGGTTCCACTGGTGAAGTACATAATCATCGTGTCGTCGTTCTCATTGACGAAGGCAGGACGTTGGAACTTGGGGGCCTGCAGCCACTCGGTCTTCCAGTTATGGAAACCTTCTTCGTCGCGCAGGGTGATATACTGCTTCACCGTCGGACTCTCCGGCATGGCCAGCTTGATCTGACTGATGATATAGTCATCGTCGGCACAGATGATAGCCTTCACCGAGGCGCGCTGATTACGATAGACATAGTCGTGCTTAGTCAACATGTGGGTAGCAGGAATCACGATAGCACCAATCTTACACAGGGCCAGCATGATAACCCACCACTCATAGTGTCGTTTCAGAATCAGCATTACAGGGTCATTCTTTCCAATGCCAAGCGACTGTAGATAGCTGGCAGCCTGGTCGCTCTGTTCTTTCAACTCACCGTAAGTGGTACGTATCTCCTTGCCCTGGTCGTTAGTCCACAGAATGGCCAACTTTTCTGGTGCCTCCTCTGCCCATGCGTCCATCACGTCGTAGGCAAAGTTGAAGTTCTCTGGGATAATGAACTTTAGATTCTTATTGTAGTCTTCGACGGAGGTAAACTTCGTCTGTTTCAAAAATCTCTCTATCATTTTATACCTTTTTACTCTTTTACCTTTTTACCTTTACTCGACTGTAAAGGCGAGGAATTTCACGGCCTTGTTGCCTACAGCCAGCATACCGTGGGGTTTGGTGGAGTCGAAGTAGATGCTGTCGCCTTCTTCCAGAATGATGGTCTTACCTGCGATATAAAGCTCCATCTTGCCTTCGAGCACCATATTGAACTCCTGACCAGGATGTGTGTTCTTATAAACGACATGAGCCTCTGGCTTGGGCTCAACAGTGACGATGAAGACGTCGGCCTTATGCCCTACAAAACCACCCACCAGTGACTGATACTTATAGGCCTTGGTGCGCTCAATGCTCATACCTTGTCCCTTACGCGTCACGTAGTATGACTTCATGTGGGGTGCCTCGGCAAAGATCAGCTCTTCTGTCGACACGCCATACTTGCGGGCTATCTTCATCAGGTTCGAGATAGTAATATCCAACTCGCCCTGTTCAATCTTTTCATACTTCTCAGTGCTGATGCCGATAGTTTCAGCCATCTCACTGACAGAAATATCGAGCACGTCGCGCAGTCCGCGCAGTCGCTCGCCAATTTGTTTCAATTGTTCGTCCATATCTTTATCTTTTATGCTGCAACATCATTGCAGCGATTATTACTTCGCTCCTGCTTTCAACCCTTTGATAACACTCGACGTAAAGCCGTTGTGCTCCATCTCGTTGAGGCCCTTGATGGTCACACCGCCAGGCGTGGTTACCAAATCAATGGCGGCCTCTGGGTGCAGACCTGTTGCTTCTAGCAATTCTACAGCACCTTTCATGGTCTGCATTACTATCTGCTTGGCATCGTCGGCTTTGAAGCCCAGCTCTACGCCACCCTCTGAAGCAGCACGTACATAGCGCATGGCATAGGCAATGCCACAGGAAGCCAGTGTAGTACCTGCCCCAAGGTGCTGCTCGTCGGTAATGATGGTTTTACCCATCGAGTCAAACAGTGCCTGTACCTGTTCCGTATGTTGCGACTCGGTCGCAACACTGGGCACGATGAAGGTCATCGACTGCAATTGGGCAATGGCGATATTGGGAATGACGAGGAACAGGGGAATCATCTTGCTGTCTTTTGATAGCCATTCCTTGATACACTCTGATTTTACGCCTGCAGCCACTACGACGAGCGTTTGCTTCTCGTAGTCCAACACGTCTTTGATGCTTTTCAATACCTGTTCTACCAGCCATGGTTTCACCACCACGCACACGATATCGGCACCTTGTGCAGCTAGCTGATTGCTAGGTGTGGCAGTGATGCCCATGTTGGCAAACTTGTCGCGTGTCTGACGCATGGGGTCGCTCACGCAGATGTCTTCATTCTGTATGTAATCTCCCTTGATGAGTCCTTCAGCAATGGCGCCACCCATGGCACCCGCTCCAATGATGCTAATTTTCATAATGTCTTCAGTATCTTGTTTAGTTTCTCGATAAACATGTCAGCTTCTGCTTTCGTCAGACAGAGTGGTGGCAATAGTCTCAGTACATTGGTGCCGGCACAACCGGTGAAGCAGTGCTCCTGATAGATGAGAGGTAGGCGTACGTCCTTGTGGGGAATGTCCAGCTCAATGCCAATCATTAGACCACGTCCGCGTATCTCTTTAATATGTGGGCTGTCGATGGCTTTCAGTTTCTCCATCAGATAGTCACCCACCTCGCGGGCATTGTCTACCAAATTTTCCTGTTCGAAGACGTCGAGCACGGCCAGTGCAGCAGCACAAGCCAAATAGTTGCCACCAAACGTAGTGCCCAGCTGTCCGTAAATGGGCTGGAAGTCGGGGCTTATCAGTACGCCACCCATGGGGAATCCATTGGCTATACCCTTGGCAACGGTGATGATATCGGGTTTGATGCCCAGCCACTGGTGGGCAAAGAACTTACCCGAACGTCCGTAGCCGCACTGTATCTCGTCGCATATCAGTGTAGCACCATAGCGCTTGCAGGCGTATGCCAAATCCTGTGCAAACTTCGGTGTGGCCATCTGGATTCCCCCCACACCCTGTATGCACTCTAGAATGACGGCAGCAACACCACCGCGTGACAATTCGCGCACCCACGGTTCGATGTCGTTCAACGGCAGGAAGCGCACATGGTGGTTGTCGTTCAGTGGAGCCACAATCTTCGGGTTGTTGGTTACCTCGACAGCTAGCGACGTACGACCGTGGAACGACTTTTCGCATGACAGGATGCGGGTGGCCTGTGGGTTCTTGAACGATGCCAGCTTCAGTGCATTCTCGTTGGCCTCGGCACCGCTGTTAATCAAGAATAGCTGATAGTCCTCGTAACCACTAATCTTGCCCAGGCGCTCGGCCACCTGTTGTTGCAGCGTATTAATGACGGAGTTCGAGTAGAACCCAATTTTCTGCAACTGTTCGGTCACCTTCTGGATATAGTGGGGATGGGAGTGACCTATCGAGATGACAGCATGACCGCCATAGAGGTCCAGATATTCTTGGCCTTTGTCGTCCCAAACCTTACAGCCCTGTCCTTTTACAATATTTACGTCGAACAGAGGATATACGTCGAATAGTTTCATGCTTTAATCCTTTTTGTTTGCAAATATAAGCAATAATTCTTAAACTCAAGCTGATAGAGACTGTTTTTTTCTCTATAAATTAAAATGCGGAGGCTTTCAACCGCAGTCCTAAGCGTTCGTCGATGCCAAACATAAGGTTCATGTTCTGTACAGCCTGGCCTACGGCGCCTTTTAGGAGGTTGTCGATGGCAGAGGTGACGAGCAGCTTGTTGCCGTATTTTTCGACATGTACCAACGCCTTGTTAGTGTTGACAACCTGCTTTAGGTCGATGGGCTTGTCGCTATAGTGGGTGAAGGCTGCATCCTGATAGAATTCTTTGTAGGCTTCGATGACATCCTCGACGGGAGCTGGTGTCTTGATGACGGCGGTACAGAAAATACCACGAGCGAAGTCGCCACGATAGGGGATGAAATCAATGTCAGCATCGAGATAGCCCTGCACCTGCTTCAGACTCTGGCGAATCTCGGCGATATGCTGATGAGTAAAAGGCTTGTAGATGCTCAGGTTGTTGTTGCGCCACGAGAAGTGGGTAGTGGCACCAGGTTTCTGACCAGCACCCGTCGAACCTGTGATGGCATTGACGGCAACGTCTTCCTTCAGTAGATTGAGGTAGGCGGCTGGCAACAATGCAACCTGAATACAGGTGGCAAAACAGCCAGGGTTGGCAAGGTGTTGTGCCTGCTGAATGTCCTCTTTGTTGATTTCTGGCAGACCATAGACATAGTCGTGGTCGCCCTTGATGCGGAAGTCTTGTGCGAGGTCGATAATCTTCACGTTCTCAGGAATGGTGTGTTCCTTCAAGAACTGTTCACTCTTGCCGTGGCCGAAGCAGAAGAAGACAACGTCCACCTGGTCAAAAGGCATCTCGTCGGTAAAACACTCATCGGTTTCGCCAATGAGTCCTTCATGTACGTCGCTCAACAGATTGCCAGCATTGCTTTCAGAGTTGGCAAAGACAATCTCTACCTCAGGATGGTTCAACAGCAGACGAATCAGTTCTCCGCCTGTATAGCCTGCAGCACCCAATATTCCAACCTTTATCATAATTTGTGCAATTCATGAAATTCTTCGACCTAAAGGTGCGAAGTGTGGCTTCGCAATCGTGATCGAAAGAATCAGCGTTTCTCGTCCTTATGTATTCCGTAGTACACTCTCAGTGGTGTGCTCGAAACCTTGATGAAACCCTTGGCCTCGTCAGCGGTCCATCCAGTCTGGGTCTCGCCATATTCACCGAGCTTCGACTTTGTCAAGTCGTTGATTGAATCAACTCCCACAGTCTCAAAACCGTAAGGGCGGAGCTTCAGGATGGCGGTACCAGTGACGTTTCGCTGACTGCTGGTGAGCATAGCCTCGATATCTGGCATAACGGGCTCTAAATACTGGCTCTCGTGCAGGAACATGCCGTACCAGTTGGCAACCTGGTCTTTCCAGTACTGCTGCCACTTAGATAATGTTGACTTCTCCAGCAGACGGTGTGCCTCTATAATCAGTTTAGGCGCTGCTGCTTCGAAACCTACGCGGCCCTTGATGCCGATAATCGTATCGCCCACGTTGGCATCACGGCCGATGGCATAGCTGGCTCCAATCTCCTCAATCTTCTGAATAGCCTTGATGTGGTCGTCAAACTGCTCACCGTTGACGGCAACTATCTCGCCTTTCTCGAACTGGATTTTCAGCAGCGACTCCTTTTCGGGGTTGGTGACGTGTTTCAGATAGGCTTCCTCAGGCAGTCCCTGTGTGGGGTCGAGCAATTCGCCACCGCAGATGCTGGTACCCCAAATGCCTACGTTATATGAATACTTCAACTTGGTGAAGTCAGCGAAATAACCGTTAGCATTCAGGTAGTCGACCTCTTCCTTACGCGTCAGGTTGCGGTCGCGTGTCAGGGTGATAATCTCTACACCGGGAGCCATCACAAGGAAGGTCATGTCAAAACGGATCTGGTCGTTGCCGGCACCCGTTGAACCGTGTGCGATAGCGTCGGCGCCAATCTCTTTGGCGTAGCGGGCAATAGCGATGGCCTGGAAGATGCGTTCGCTGCTGACTGAAATAGGATAGCAGTTGTTGCGCAGTACGTTGCCGAAGATCATGTACTTCAGTGATTTTTCGTAGTACTCTTGCGTCACATCGAGGGTGACGTATTTCACAGCGCCCAACTTGTAGGCGTTCTCTTCATTTCTCTTCAACTGTTCGGCTGAGAAACCGCCAGTGTTGGCACAAGCGGCATATACTTCATAACCTAACTCCTTGGTCAGATACATCACATTGTAGCTGGTGTCCAAACCACCACTAAATGCTACTACAACTTTCTTTTTGCTCATATTTTTTGTTCGTTTAATTCGTCTTAATTCGTTGTTGAAAACCACGCTCTGTTATTACTGCCCTTCGATTTCTTGCAGGTGTTTGATGCGCGATAATACCTCGTCAGGCAACTTGGCTGGCAGATGCTCTGTGGGGTCGAAAAGCATAGCCGTACAGATGCAGAACTTACGGTTGCGCTCTTTCAATACGGGGTAGTTGACACAGCCCTCACAACCTTTCCAGAAGGCCTCGTCGTCCGTCAGATCGGCGAACGTCACAGGCTGATAGCCTAGTGCAGTGTTCATTTTCATGACAGCAGCACCACTGGTTAATGAGAATATCTTGGCGTGGGGCCAACGGGTACGGGCCAACGTGAAGGTCATGTCTTTGATGCGCTTGGCAATGTGCAGACCTCGGAAGTCGGGGTGTACAATCAGACCACTAGTCGTTACATATTGCTGGTTATCCCATGTCTCAATATAGCTAAAACCGGCAAAGCGTCCGTCCTTTGTTAGGGCGATGACGGCTTTTGCTTCAAACATCTTCTTTGCCAAGTACTCGTGTGTACGTTTGGCAATACCTGTGCCGCGTACTTTTGCGGCTTCGGCTATCGTCTCAAGAATGGTATCTACATAGACCTCATGCTCAGGTCCTGCTACCAATACTTCTATTTCTTCTTGTTCCATTGTTAATAATGCATTATGAATGGTGCATGATGAATTATCTCATGTTTGGCACCACCTCGCTGAGGGCGTCAATCACCTCGTCTTTCGTTACGCCTTGTTTGATAACGATGAAGATGGTATCGTCGCCAGCAATGGTTCCTAAAATCTCGTTAATATGACTGTTGTCGATATTGTATGCAATAGAACTCGCATAGCCTGGACGCGTCTTGATAACACCCATGTTCCCTGAGAAGTGAATGCTCATGAATCCTGGCACTTGCATCATCTCACGGACGGAAGAAGGAGTGCTTACACGCTTATACATGGTGTCGTTAGGCAATACATATACGTAGTTGCCACGCGTCGACGCGGCTTTGGCAACCTTCAGCTGCTTGAGGTCACGACTGAGGGTGGCTTGGGTTAACTTGAATCCTTCTTGTTTGAGGGCGGCCAATAGCTCGTCTTGACTACCCAACTCCTGACTGGAGATAATCATTCTAAGGGCTTCTAAGCGGTCGTTCTTTACTTTCATGCTAGTATATTTATACAAATTCGGCCGCAAAGTTACGAATAAATATACAAACTACCAAACAAATAAGCGTCTTTTTGCAATTATTTATCAATTCGTTGATTGTTGGCAGCCTAACAGCGTCTCTTTTTGCCGTTATGGCATACTTCTCTTTATATTCTTGTAACACTGTTTGCGAAAACAATAGTTTCTCTCGCGCGTATAATATATAATAATAAGGTATATAATCTTTCGGGTCTTGATTCAAGTCAAGTCCCGAATATTTTTTCTATTTAAATTGAATTTTTTCTTGGAAAAGTTTT
>R23__coassemble_973_pt1 | contig 15649 bp, 16 predicted proteins | sample R23__metabat2_high_PE_030 | metagenome-assembled genome bin R23 | reverse complement strand
ATAGTATATATTCTTCAAAAATATCATTTAAACCGAACATATATTTTATGCATGTGCAAAATAAAAGTGAATATATTTTCCTAGATTGAACTATGATATATAGGAATAGAAATGCTTCCATTTACTCATCCCATATTTTTGTGTTATACCTATTTATATATATTGCTGTCCGCTAAAAGTTGAAAATCGACAAGTCACATGTCCTCAGTGCCGATAAACAGGCATTATGGATTCTTTTTCCCAAAAGTAACCCCCCTCCATACCTCCGTATCCTTCATCTTTAGCGGACAGCCGATGGAATTTACAGAATAACAAGCAATTGTGGGCTTACTTTTGACAGCTCACAAACACATATAATCAGCGATTGAAAGCCATTTCGTAGGTCCTAAAACGGCCGGAAAGGCCAAAGAGATGTCAGCCCTTTCTTGGATGCTTTTGCCCCAAGGCGCGCTTTTAATGCGCGGAGCAGGGCGTTTGCAAGCCTGCAATCGAAGAGAAATCTCAGAGCTTCGATAGATAATGGCTTTTTGAGTAGTCTGTAAAAAGTTTAGCGGACAGCAATAATTTATATATGGTTTTAATGGTTTTATATATAAATATACGCCTCAAAAACATAAAAATGCAAAGGATGCAGGCCATCGCAGCCTACATCTTGTTAAAGAATGGATTTCTTATCTTCCACGGTGAAAGTGGCGTTCTTCACTTTGTTCAGGCGCAGACGGTACTTCTTTAAGTGATAGCTCAGGCTCAGATACAGGAAAGCCCTTGGCAGCAATGGCTTCCACCGTCGGCTTTTCATCCATTTGCTCCTTGGGCTTTTCCGTGCGCCCTTCTGCCTGTGCCGTGTCGATACCCTGCTCAATGTCAAGGGCAATCTTGTCGATGTGCTGCCCGATGAAGGACGAGGCACGTTTCACGTCCAGGAGTGTACTCTTCAGGAAGTCCGGCGACTCCTTCAACGAGCCGAGCCACGACTTCAGGTAGGCAGCCGAGTCATCTTTCAGGTGCTTCTCCATGCCATAACGGGATGCGAGGTAGGCAGCGGTCAGTTCCGCAACTAGTTCCTCACGGGCATACTCGCTGCTGCCAAAAGTCTGTCCGGGATTCAGACGGTCAAGTACCCCCTCTTTGCCAGAGGCATGGGTCATCTCGTGCAGTGTAGTTCCGTAATAGGATTCCCCGTCGGCAAACTGCTCCTTCTCTGGCACGACGATAATGTTCTTTGATATGGAATAGTAGGCTTGGTCGCCGTGCGTCGGAACAATCGGGCAGATATAAAGATTATCGCGTATCATCCTGTCGATAGGTTCAAAGGAAAATGCCTCGCCTTCCTGTTGCGGTCGTACCTGTGTGTTGGCGGCAACCAGCTTGTCATAGAGTTCCGGCCTTGCCGCTTTCAGATTTGTCTGTGCTGCGATGTTGAATACATTGAACACGCTCAGCTTGGGATAGACGTTGTAGTTCTGCTTCTCCTCCTCCGACAACTGGTTGTAGTCGTCGTAGCGTATCTTCTCCTTGGTTTCCTTGTGGACCACGGTGAAGGTCGTCAGCATGACGGGCATCGACTTTTCGCCCTTGTTCACTGTCACGGTCGGCAACTCGATTCCGTCCTTGTCGGTCAGTCGCGTCTTGCCGTCCTTGATCTTATGATAATTCAGGCCGATGATACGGTCAAACGTGCCCCACACGGGAATGTCGTAACCTTCCTTTTCGGCTTGGAACATCAGCAGGATGCTGTTCATGCCGTTGTAATATCTGCCGTCGAGGTTCTTGGGCGGCTGTGCCATGCCTGGCGTGAACCACGGTTTTTTCCAGTCGCCCTGCAACGTCTCGATCTTCTGCATCATCAGTTCTGCAAAGCGGTCAAGAGCACGGTCTTCCGCGCTCCTGCCGTCACTGCCTGTGCCATTGTACTTCTTTCCTGCCATATCGCAAAGATGCTGTAGAACGGATTATTGCTGTTCTTTTTCCAAAGGCTTCAGTTCACTGACGCGACAGCCTATCTCCAGCTTGTCGTTATATACGCTGAATTCCAGCATTCCCTTCACGTCGATGAGTGTCTTGTCTGCCATCCAATCCGGCTTTTGTACCTTGAACTGTACGAAACGCACCCATGTGTACTCGAAGGTCTCATCCTCCTTGCTGGTGCTGAAGCCAGAGAACACGATGAAAGAATCCCCCTTCTTCGTTGTCTTGACCTCCATGTTCTTGCCAGCCTTGCCAAGGAACTGGAGTTCCCCGACGATGGAGTCCTCTGCGCTGACATTATCCATGTTGACAGCGGTTGCCTCCATGTTGAGATACAGGGCATCACCTTTCTTGCGGAAGGTGAGCATACCCTTCACCTCAATGCGACTTCCCTGACGGATAAGGCTGATGTCCTCACCATCCTGACAGTCCTTGGCAACACTGATGTCTATAGTCTTGTTAATGCCCGACCGTGCCTTGATGACGGTCTGAATGCCGAAGGACACGAACTGCTTGCCCTCCCTTCCGTTGCGTACTGCCGCAATCCTGCTGATAGTTCCGCATACTGTTACTTCTGCTTTGATCATGATTCGATTGTTTTTGATGTTTATGAAAAAATTATTGATTGGTTATACATGAAGTTTGCTACCCTGCTCTTCCTGTGCTGCCATCCCCTGTTCAAAGAACGAGGCAGACAGCGAGGAAAAGTCGAGTTTCCCTTTGGGAACCTTTGCCGCTGCGTCCTGAATCTTCACCTGGTCTGCACCGCTGTCTATCATCACAGCAACACCCATAAGTCCCGTGAAGATCGATACCGCCAGATCCAATATAGGATCAGCCGACGGATGCTGGCTGCCGCTGTCCTCGGAACAGAGCATTTTCTTCTCCCAGTCATCGTCGTGCCTTCCGCTTTCCCCTGCATCGGCACGGATGGTGTTGAAATAGGAGTCGTTGGTTCTTGGCTTCGGTTGTTCCTGCTGACCTGCTCCGACCTGAGGAGGCGTTGTCGACGTGGGCGAAGAAGACAGTGTGGAAGAACGGTGAGCGAGATCGTTCTGACTGCTGGCAGCAGACATGGTGGGTGTCCTGCCTGTCATGGCGAGCACCTGACGGTCATACTTCTGCAGCCCGTTTCGCTCAATAATGTTCTGCAGAGATGCGGCATATGTCTTATTGGTGGCGTAGCCCGCACGTTGCAGTTCAGCCGTCCAACCCTTGTAATCATCGGGGGCAAGCCGGAAACAACGTGCATAGCGGCTGTTGTTCCTCAGAAACAGCGAATGGTGCTCATAGGAGTCACCCACGCTGGCATAGCGGCAAAACTTCTCATTCGGCTTGTCATCGGTATAGACAAGGTAACTGCCACCGGCTCTGAGCCAGTCTTTGGTGGCCTTGATGCCGAAATGGTTATTGCCCTTGCGCGACAGTTCGCTGCCGCCGCTGGCACTTTCAAGGATGCCTTGTGCGAGTGTTACGGAGGCAGGAATGCCGTACTTCAGCATCTGCTCCTGGGCAAAGGCTGCATATTTCTCTATGTATTCACTATTTTTCATTGGTCTTGTGCTTTTGTTTACATTCGGAGCTGCTGCAGAAGTGACTCTCGGAAATGAAAGCGAGAGGAAGACTGCCAGCAGTATGATGGCTTTGTTGTCTGGCTGTCTCATCGGCATACCCCCCTGTGTGTTTCTTCGTCCTCCTTGGATTCCTGTTTCTCCTGCGGAGTGACAATCTCCTTTACTTCTTGTCTGGGCGACAATCCCTCTTCTCCTGAAACAGGGGAAGAGACAGAACTACGCTTGGCAGTCTGTCTGGGTGCTTCCAACTGGTCACAGATGGCGACACGGTGTCCTGCACGGATGAGTTTCGGCAGATAAGCGTCAAGGGCATGATAAGGAAAGCCTGCCATCTCCAGCGGCTTGCCGTCTTTTCCCTTCGTGCTGTTGCTCCGTGTCAGGATGATGCCCAGCGTCTGGGAAGCGGCACGGGCATCCTCTCCGTATGTCTCGTAGAAGTCACCGGCACGGAACAGCAGGACAGCATCAGGATGTTTCGATTTCAGGTCATAGAACTGTTTCAGCATGGGGGTGAGGACTACGGCGGCCACGGCTTTAGTCTCGGCCTTGGTCGCTTCCTCCTTGGCCCTCTCTTCCTGTTCGTCTTTCTTCTTCTGTTCAGGAGAGTTTCGCTGTTTCTCCTTTTCATCTTTTTCCTTCTGTTCCGTCTGTTGTTTCTCTTCACGTTGCTCATGCTCTTGCTCCTCCTTGTGCTCCGTCACTACCTGCTTGGTTTCCTGTGGAGTGGCAGCCTGTCCTTCCTGCTCGGTTTTGTCTGTTCCTACAGCCACGGCATCACTGCGTCCCTGACGCAGCACGTCGGCAAAGAGTGAGGCGGCCAGGTGTTTCTTGTAGTCCTGCATATCCGGAGCGAGCCACATGCGCTGCCACTGGTCATGTGTCACCAGACGCGGTTGCACTTTCTCCAGCCCAGCAATTTTTGGGGCACAGAGAATCTTAGCCTTGTCATCCCTGGTCTTGAAGATGTTCACACGCTCAATACGCCCCAACTCCTCTTCGGTGGCATCACTCTTGAAAAGGTCAATCTTCAGGTCGGGACGTGCCGTAGCCAGTGCATGGTATTTTCTTGCCAGTTCCAGACGGAAAGCCTCTGTCTTGGGTGTGGGGTTGCGTATCAGGCTGAAGAAGGTGTTGATGTCCGGCTTGTCGGGATAGACGGCAAAGCCTCTTTCGTTTTCAGGCTTCAGATACAAAGCCCATTTCCCATCATCGTCGTGGAGCATCATCACAGAATCAAAATCCACGAGGGCAGCCTTCTTCACGGCATCGCTGACATCCAGCGTCTGAACGTTTTCCAGCGTCCAGTTGTTCAGCCGTGTGACAGTTACCTCCTTACCCTCAAAATGGCGGTCATCAGGTCTGTAGCCCAATGCCCCATCGGGATTGTAGAACGTCACCGTGTCAAAGCCCTCTTTTCTCAAAGCTGTTTTGATGCGTTCCTTCGACATGCCTGGCAACTCATTCTTGGGTTCGAGTGAGGCACCTGCTGGAAGGATGACCTCTGCGGTCTTAGCCTTACTGTCGCGTACAATGACCATTTCACGCTTCTCTTGGTTTGGAATACCCTTGATTTCATCGGCGATGTAGAAGTGTTGCGGCAACTGTTGCTGTATCTCCTCCGTCTGCTGCTGCGCCCTGTCCGTGGCATACTCCACCTTCTCGTTTCGTTCGGCCTTGTGGATGACATCCAGAGCGTTGTTCACATCCATCTCCAGCGCATCCACCAGACAGGGATTTTCGTTGAGCTCCCGTTTCCAGAAGTCGATATGTTGCAGGTTCTCTGGCGAGATACGTGCAGGAAGTCCCAATTCCTGTAGCTTGGCACCTGTGGCAAGTTCCACAACCAACTGTTCTTGACGTGCTGCATCTTCAGATGGTTTCTTCCCGCCGTCCATCAACATGCCTTCACGGGCGAGACGCTGCTGATGGCCTGTGGCTGTCACCACCAGCTTCACAAGGTCACGCACATAGTCTTCATAACTGCCGTAACTCTTCTGCGGAGCCATATAGACGGCATCACGCTGGGTATCATAATGGCTTACGCCACTGGCATCCTTGCGGATGGGCACAAGGTTGTCTCTTGTGTGGAGGATGAACAGGTTGACATCCTTCTGGAGCTGCTGCTGTTCACGAGCCACATCCTCACGGTCGGACAATCCCCCGAACAGTTCCACCTCATGGGCAAAGGCATTCTTGTCCACCATCGGCAAGGTCGTCTGCTCAATATTGAACAGCATCCGCACCTCGCGCTGTCGCACTCCCTTGTACATTTTCTGCTCCTCGGGTGTGAGCTGCTGGTATTGCTCACGGGTAATCCGCTCATCGGGTTTGTGGCGGTTCTCGTACTCCTTCCAGTTGTACCATAGGAAAGGAACACCCTTTTCCTTGGCCTGTACGCTTTCTCCGCGTTTCTTGGCCTCCGAGAATAAGGTGTATTCGTTGGTCTTGTAGCCGTTCTGGTCGCTGTGTAGTCCGAGGATGACGGCATTGAAGGCCGAGACGGACACGCCCCTTGGATAGAAACGGGGGGCAGCCTTTCCTTTGGTGTTCAGCCAAATGCCCTCATGCGTCCTGGCAGACTCCAGCGCATCGGTAAGCAGAGCGACTTGTCGCTCTGCCGCATTCTTCTCTTGTTGGGTCTTTTCTGTCATTGCAATTCTGTTTTATGGATGAATATGTCGTTTATCTCTGGGCATGTGTACGGGTCACGGTCTGTTGTTCTCCAGCCTCGTAGTTCTGAGATGCTATCTGTCGCATCTGGTCGTTCTTGGCAAGCACGGCATTGGCGAGTGTGTTCAACGGCAATGCCCCTTGTCTGTAGGCATCCACGACGGTATCAGGCAGTGCGATGGTATAGGGCACCTTGTCCATCACAGCAATCAGACAGTTGCCTTGCAGCTGCGGATTGCTGATACGTGGGTTGAGCGGTTCGTCAGGATAGATGCGGTAGTTGGTACGACCTCCATTGGATGCCTGAGCGTTTCCTTGTCCCTGCTGCCTTTCCAAGGCTTCATGCCCTGCCTTGTTCAGCAGGTTCAGCCCACCCATGCCAATGAGTATCATCTTCAGAATGGGATTTTTGATGAACATACCCGCTGCAATACTGGCGATAGGAAGAAGGTTATCCTTAATGTTCAGTCTTGTCTTGCCCGTGAACATCCCTACGAGTATGTCGGGAAGCATGGCAAGCACATAGCCGAGGTTATGGCCGATGTCACCAATACCGTCCAGACCGAAACTGGCAAGCAGACCGTTCCAGCCGTTGGCGTTTGTCTGCTCTGGCTGGTCTGTGATAGGCTGTGCTTCTGTCATTGGAGTTTGATCTACTGGCAATACTGGCGGTTCTTCCTGCGCCATCGCTGTTTGCTCCTGTGCCTCCCGTTCTGCTTTCAACCTCTCCTGATCGGCCAGCCATGCCTCTTCCTGTCCTGGTGCCACAATCAGCGGCACGCCCTTGTACCGTTCATCACGTCCATTTCCATTTCCTGTTGTCTGTGTTATAGTTCTTTCAGAGTCAGGATTGTCAGTCGCACCGCCCACATTGTCTGCCACACCGTTGATGAGCAAATCTGTTCCGATGAAGGAGGCTGCACTTTTCCAACTGCCACCGAAACCGCCCATCGTCAAGTAGTCCGCTGTCGCACCTAAGACATAACCAGTTCCCTTTTCAAGCGCGGATGGTTTGTACCGTTTCTCTGCCTGTTCGGTAATATGGTCTTCCAAGGGCGACTTGCTCATCGCCTGTGGCAGATAGAAAATGGTGTTGGTGGCTGCTTTGCGCATGATATACTCAATGGACGACTTGGGTATTTCGTCCTGTATCATCTTGTCAATCATCATCCTTTCAATCTCAGGCGTGACGCTGATACCCTGTTTCTTCAGTTCGTCCTTCACCATCTGGATATAGTCTTCCGTATGCTTGGAGTTCCATTCCCCTGTATATCGGAGGGCATCCAGACTCGCTGCCTGGGCAGACATGCCTCCATCGGGACCGGCTGCACCCGCCATGATGTAGGGAAGGCTGCTCGTGTGCCTGCCTATCTCTTCCAACTGCTTGTGCCGGAGGTCTTTCATCACCTTGTCCATGATGGGGATGACCTTCGTCTTGAATAATGTCTCGTTGTTCGTACTGCTCATAGATTTAACTGATTGAGTATCTGTTCGCGGGTTTGTTCGATGGCATTGTGATAGACTTCCATCTGCTTGGGATAGTATTCTTCCAGCCACTCGTCCTTCTCGCTGTTGTCGTTGATGAAGCGTATGGCGACCTGCCGCTCTATCTCAATGGCGGCCTCGCCGCGTTCGCTGTTGTTGAACCATGCCTTGATCCACCATCTGATGCCCGAACGGTCGGGATAGACGCTGACAATCCTTGGAATGTCGAAGCTCTGCACGTCAATCTCCAGTCCAGCCAGAGGATCGACGAGTCCGCTGGTGGCTATGGCTTCTTCAAGTCGTTTTTTTTTACGTCCTCGCTCATGCTGGAGAGGAACACATGCTGACGTAGGGCAAGATAGTTCAAGAAGTCCGCTATCAGCAGGTTCTGCACCTTCTCCGCTATCGGGATGGAACGTGCGCCCATGCCAAGCGGATTGGCCATCGATGGCAATGTCTCGTAAAAGTAGTTCTTCATCGCCGATATGGTGAAGACATTGCGGAGTGCCTGCTCCGTATGTGACGGAACAACGTACAGCCCTTGCCGCATATCCTGCATATAGTCAGGATAGAAGCGCAGCATCAGTTCCTCAATCTCCTTTCTGTCATTGTCATAGAGCGTATGCAGGTCCATGTCGAGCGTGACAAACTCTGGCACTTCCACCTGTCCGCTCTGCTCCATGGCCTTGATATTACCGTAGACCATGGTCAGGAACTCTATCGGGTTCAGTTCCTGGCCGTCGAAACGCACTTCAATATGCAGGAGGTTGTCACTGACAGCGACAATCTGCCCGGCTTTCACGCCACTGCCGAAGGTCTTGAATACATTGCTGAGATGGGAATAGGTAACCTCATAGCGCCCATAGCGGATGACCTGGTAGATTCCATGGACGGCATCATTGCCGATACCCGACACCTGACCTGTTGCCACGGCAGACAGCAGATAACGGTGTGCCTTGAAGTCCACACCGTGGTGGAAGAAATTCTCACCTGTCACGGGATGCCGCTGTTTGCCGTAGCCGAGCGTCATTTCAACGTCCTTGTCACGCTCCTCGAAGGGCATACAATAGCCGCTGTCCGAATGGAGCATCATTTCCTGTGTATATTTCATCATTTCATTTACAATTTGACAATTTACAATTTACCATCTGGTCGATGACAATTATCTTCTTCTGCCGCCCGTGCTTTGCTGCTCCTGTTCAGACTGTGCCTGTGCCAGTTGTGGCTGTTCCTGACGTGCACCCAAAAGCTGTGCCATGTTGGCGTTGTTGCCAATCATCATCATGGCGAGGACGGCACCGGCAATCTTTGCCAGCCACCCGAAGCGACCGAAGATGAGCATGGCAGACAGCACCAGTCCGGCGATGCTGAGTCCCGACACGTTGCCACGACCGAGGTTGCCGAAGAAATTGCCCATCATCTCACCGCCGTTGCCGGAGAATACGCCACGGAGAAAGTTTGACATGCCGCTCCATTTGCTGTTCACGGCCGTCATGGCGTTGTTCACGCTGTCGGTCATGCCGCCAACCTTGTCGGTCAGGTCATGCACACCGCCGACGACACCGCTCACGGTGTTGCTGACTCCCTGCATCGTACCCTCACCGAGAACGGCATCCCCGACGATACCCGCCACGCTCTTGTCGGTGGTCAGCTTCTCCCATCCCACATAGCCCACGGCACCGCCAACTGCAGCGGTCTTGCTGGCAGTACCCAGTCCTTTGAGGGTACGCTGCGGATGGATGACGGCACTGCCGACGGATTCGATGGTGGCCTTGCCACCACGCATCGTCCAACGTAACAAGGGTTTTCCTGCTTTCAATACTGTAGTCCAGCCCATCTTTTCAATTATGTTTTTAACGATTTACAATTTACGGTTTATCTCCGTCCGTTCTGTCTCCAGCGTTCCATGCACTGTGTGGCAATGCTTCTTTTGTCGGCACCTTCTCTGGCATGGTAGTCTATCTCGGCCCACACGTCGGCAAAGGAAGTGTACTTCACAGCCTTGATGAGCCGCACGAGTTTTCGGTTCATCAGTTTCAGTTTCGGACGGATGCCGAAGATGATCTCTATGCGTTCCTTTTCGGTCATCTTCGTGTCGGAGAGGCAGACCTGCCGGATGTCATTGATAATATCGACACTGTTCAGAATAATCTCCATGTATATCTTGTTCCTGTTGGAGGAGAGAGCCACAGCCACGGCATTACCGGGGTGTGCGCTCAGTTGCTTGGAGAGTCCGCAGAGATTGTCGGCCATACGGTCTATCTCATGGTAGAAGCCGTAAATCTGTGCGGCCATGCAGATAATGGAATGAAAGGAGTCCAGATAATCGTTGAACTCGCGCTGCAGGTCAGTGGTTCCCTGCACCTCCTCACGAATCCAGATGTGGCCGGTGGATTCCAGCAGCATCATAGACTCCTGTTGCTTCAGTTCCTTCTTTGCCTTGTTGGTATAGGCCAGAATCATGCCTGCCAGCACAGGATCTTCGCCCTGCGCCAGCAGTCGGGAGTGCGGAATGCACAGAAGGATGATGAAACAGGCTAATAATCTTCGCATGGCATCATTTTTCACTTTTCATCCTATACATTCTCACGGTGTTGCCACCCTTGCCGCCCTACGCCATCTTCCGTATGCTTCGTGTGCAACCTCGGCATTGGTACGGTCAAGCATCCCTGCCGTGATGTTGTTCCACACATCGGTCATGGTGTAGAAGCAGATGCTCAGGTAGAGCCTGTTGAGCTTCTTGCTGAAAGCGGCAAGGCGGTCGTTCAGTTCCCAGAGGGTTTTCGAGCGTTCCGCACCTGTCAGCATATTCTCCTTGCCACCCTTGGCGATGGCATCCTTCAGCGTCGTATAGACCGTGACCAGTTCCGTCGCGGTCTCAATATAGAGGTTGTTCATGCTCATGGTGGCGACGATGCCCTGTGGATTGCTGCCGATGGCCGACTTCAGTTTGCACAGGGTGATGAAGATGCGCACCCCGTCATCATAGAGATGGGTGCAGGCTTTCAGCGTGGAGGCATAGCCATCGACCGTCTTCAGGTAACTGTTGTATTTCTGCTCCCAGCGGTGTATCTGGTCAAACTCGGCGGCAATGGTGTTCTGGAAGAGGGCGGTCTTCTGCTGGTCGGAAATCTGATCTTTGATCTGACCGTTGATGAGTTCGTTGCCCTCGGCCAGAGCCACATACTCCAGCGGATTGGAGGATGCTATCTGTGCATAGCCCTTGCCACAGAAAAGCAGCAGGGCCAGAATAATGCTAACGGTTTGTAATTTCATATACTCCCTTTCTTAGTTTGTTGTATTCCACACGCTCACGGATGCAGCCCACGATGTCGAGCCGTACGTCCATGCCGATGATGTCAAGCCTTGGCGTTGTACGGTCGCCGCTGTAGATGCTCACGGTCTTCAGTCCCGTCAGTTGCTGCATGAAGCTACGGTGCTCGTCATAATCGACAACACGGTAGAGTTCGATATATGCCTGACTGTGGGTGAACATGCCAGACTCCACCATCAGCTGCTCACTGGTAATCCTGTACTTAACGCGGCACAGATAGGCCAGACGATACAGGAGGACTGCGGACAGCATTAGCAACAGGACGGCAAGCCATCCTTGGCGATACCATCCTAACCAGTACCCCCAACCTGCGCCACATAGCACAAGCCAGGGCAGTTCGTTGATGACAAACTGCATCCAGTGTGGCCGTAGTGTCACAGTCTGAAAGCGTCGTATGGTCTGTGGCTGTATCATTAGCGGTGATAATGGGTATTTCGTTCTTCTGTATTCTCTTCTTTGGGGTTTTGCATTGCAGACTGCGACCTTTCCCGTTCTATCTCTGCCAACAACTGCTCGTTCCAGTCCTTGTGTCCGTATTTGGGTTCTTCGCGGACATAGGACGTATCTTGTTCGGGCACGATGCCGAGAAAGTCACGTAACCCTTGGCGGTAGTCCTTGTAGAGACGGCTGGCAAGTGCCTGTTGCTCCTTGATGTCCCCCTCGTAGCTGAGTCCGCACTCGCGCATCGACATGGTTTCCTCCCATGCGGCCTCGTACATGGCATATCGTTCCTGTAAAGGCTTGGGAAGGAGGTCGGTCTCGCCGTAAGTGAAATCCTGATGAGAGGGAAAGGAATCGAGATAAGGCTTGCGCTCCGGGGTGACCTCGATGGAGGCACGGACGGCACGGTGTATCTCGTTCTTCAGGTTCTCGGTGAATTGCCGGCCAGCAAGGTCGTTGTCGAAGCAGATGTGATGTGTGGCCGATGGTGTCTGTACCAGCATACCGCGCATCTGCCCGACGGTGGGGTTGCCGCCTGTAGAGACAAAGACGGCTTGGCGCAGCTGACTGTCGGCTTTCTGATGCAACTGGTAGTAGGCCATTGCATCGTAGCCGCTTTCAAACCAATAGACGGCTTTGGCCTCCGGCAGCGGCGTGTCGACAGGACTGGCAATCCACAACCCTTCAGACGAGTTGCTGCCAGCAGCCTTGCCCTTATAGGCGGTGCCGTCGGCGCGTCTCATGCCACGCTCCTCGAAACCCACCCATTCCTTCTGTCCCGGAAGGGTGAGAGGAAAGGAGAGGTTGGCATATTGCTTGGGATTGCTGTTTGAAAGGTGCGTCGCCCTCACGAAATAATTGCGGAAGGCATTCTGCGTGTACCAGTTGATGCCGCGATGGACGAAGAACGGGAAGAATTTGTGCTGCTCCGTGCGGTCGTCAGTGAAATGGACGAGCGCATAGTCATCGAGATTGAAAGCCTGCTTGTGTTGTGGGGCAAAGTCTTGTGACGGACGTTTCTCAATGGGTTGGTTTAACAGACGGCTGCAGACGAGGTTGACCAGACGGTTCAAGTCCATGCCGGGCGTGTAGTCCTGGAAGAGGTCGGGATGCTCCTTGATGAAGGAGATGACATTATAGACCTTCATCACTGGCGGCTGGAAACAATAGTTGCCGTCGGGGGTGATGACGAACTTGTCACCGCTGACGCGCCGCCCGATACTGTCATGACGCGAATACGACGGATAGCGCAGGCCGTCGCGCTTGTTCTGCGCATAGCCCGCGTCCGTGAGCAAGTCCTGCATCTTCAGGCGACTCTTGTAGTCTTCGTAGGTCAGTTCACTCATCCCGTCCTTGTCTTATCGCCCGAGTCCCACGCCGTGGTTGGCGGCATTCACGCCTGCATCGAAGGCTCTGGCGGCGATGTCCTGTGGCGAATCGACACCGGGCTTGAAATACACATGTCCCCTCGGACCGCCATGACGCTCCTCGTAGAACTGAGGGAGCAGCGAAGGGCATCCGAGCTTGCTCGAAGATGCCTGAGTCGCGACCGAAGAAGGCATAGCCAACTCTGGGGCAGGATGATGGCCGATGCCCTGCACCTCATGCACGAGGTGCCCCATGCCATGCGCCATCTCTGTTGTCACGGCCAGCCCTGCAAGGATGGCGGCACCGATATTCACGCCGTGACCGGGCAGCGTCTTCATATCCACTTCGGGAAAGATGTGCGAGAAGAGTTTCATGCGGTGGTAGTCGTCGATGGCCATGAACTTGTCATACTGTTTCTGCGTAATCTCATGGCTGATGGCTTCGCCATTGATGACGGCTGTCATCCTGTACTTCATCTCTCCCTTCTCATCCTTCACCGGCTCACCTTGCCCGTCACGCACTGGCTCCACGCGGATGTCATCGACCGTCACTTCACGGCCATGCTTGCCCTCGCGGAACCACCCTTTGTTCTCATTCAGGTCATAGAGGGCGTTGCCGTCCACACGCCCTACAGTCTTGTCCTGTGGCTGCTGTTGCTCTGGAGTAACAAGCAGTTCCTGGTCGGCGACCACGGTCTGGCTTTGCTGAAGGGCGGCATTGAACTGTTGCTCCACTTCGGGCTTCAGTCGGATGCCGATGAGTTCCTTGCCGTTCAGTATGTCCATCGTCACCTTGTCCTGAAAATCATCCTTGATGACGTTGTTGATAAGGTCGAGACGCGCCTGTACGGACACGTCCTTGACGGCATTGGCGGTCAGTTTCTTCGCTTCATCCTCCGTCAGGTCATACTGGAAGTCATGCTCCGTACTTGCGGACTGGATGGTCATGGTCTTGGCAGCGGCATCGATGACGATACCGTGTGAGGCCAGCACGTCCTGCCATTTCTCGTTGATGAAATAGACATCGGAGGTGATGACCTCCTTGTAAGGCTTGGCTGGCTCCTGCGGACGGGGGCGCACCTGCACCTCCGGCTCTGGCAACGTCACCTGCAAGCCTTGCAGCACATCTTTCGCGGGTTGTGGAGTGACGGCTTGCGGCCCTTTGTAGTAGAATCCGTAGCCTCCGTTTTGCAGTTCGCCGGGTTTGATGCGACCGTCGGGACGTTCCGGCACGATAGGCGCACCCTGCATGAACAGGGCACCGCCCACACGGCGCATGTGAAAGCCGTCCTGATGGCGTGGTGTCCAGCCGAGGAAACCATGATGGTGTCCCCAGAAGTCGCGGTGAACGCCTGGAGGCAACGGCATACGCCCGTACTCGCCGACACCGATGCGGTAGCCGTGCAGCCCCATCGCCACACGTCCGTTGGCATTTCTGGCATGGACGAAGTTACGGGGCAGATAGAAGTCCTTCTCCACAAGTGCGGCGAAGGTGTTGTAGGCTTTCCTGTTGGTCGAATTGGTGCCCCAGTCGGTCAAGGCCCGCAGTTGTTCCGGGGTGACGGCATAGGTCAGCAGGGGCGAGTCATGCCCCTGCACGGCCAGATGATAGGCATCGCCCTGAAGGATGACGTGCCCCTGCATACCGTTACGGCGCAGGATGTCCTGCAGTTCGGGCGAAAGGTCATAGCCCGCAGGACGGGAATTGCTTCTGATAGACATACCTCATCGCCCTCCCATGCGCATACCTTGCTTCTTCTGCTCATTCCATATCTCCTCGGTGTAGTCATCCTCGCTGACGTAATCGAGGTTGCCGTTATCATCCATGACCCAGCAACCGAAAGCGCCGAAGGTGAACTTCGACCACTCACGCTTGTTCTCGCGTTGCCATTGCTGCTCGTCGCCACTGGCCAGACGGATGCCCGTCTTGTTGTTCAGGTCGATGCCGATGCTGACGGGATCCTCGTCCTGAAGCACGGTCACGACCTCGCCGTTCTGCATCTTCTGCACCTGGTCGGCACTCAGACCGTAGTTCTTGGCGATGAGCTGGAGGTTACGACCGATGACCTGCACGGGTACACTGAGCACCTGGCGCGATTCGGGGTCAAGCTGCACGAAACTCTTGGTGCCACGCATGGGATTGCCGGCATCAAAGATGATGCGGTGCTCGCCATCAACAAAGCCGACAACGGCACGGTTGCCGCTGAGCCGCTTGCGCTGCTGCTCGTCGAGCCGTCTCACGTCCTCCTCGTCAAGGACAGGATAGAACAGCACATCCACCTCGTCCCTGTCATTGCGGACAAGGGCGAAGCGGGTGCGGCCTTCGACGGGTGCGCCTTCTTCAGCCATGTATCTCACGGGAAGTACGGGCGACTTTCGCCCATTGTAGATGTCGGCCAGCACGTCCATGGGGAGGTCGTCCACCATCTGCTGTGTCAAGCCGTACTGCGAAAGGATGCCATAGGGCATCTCGCTTTCTTCATAAAGGTAGTTCATGTTGTGCCAAATTTAATGTGATTACACGTTTTGCGACGCAAAGTTAGCGCATCGCTTTCTCACAAGGTGAAATCACATCCTGGCGCAACCATCCTTTTAGACTAATTTAATTTTGAAGTATGATTATCGGGGAATTATCATACTATAAGCAGAAAAAAAAACAAATTTTTTTAACATCACTATTGGATGTGACTTTATATGCAAAAGAAGGTGTAATTAAGTTCCTCAATTCCCATGTGGTGGACTATAATCAAGAAATAGTTATTTTGTATTTTGTTAAACTAGGGAAGACAGTATAATGCCAAAACAAATAC
>R23__coassemble_972_pt1 | contig 15650 bp, 18 predicted proteins | sample R23__metabat2_high_PE_030 | metagenome-assembled genome bin R23 | reverse complement strand
ATTTCAACTTTATCGGCAAGTTTGAGCCGACCATTTCACTCCATTATGACGAAGATACCATCATCGACATTTATCAACTCAACTAACACTACTGATTATGGCAACGAGAATGACCGAGAACGGAGTAAGCACCACTCAGAAAGGGCAAGAGCAGTATGAGACCTTTGTCATCAGCACCCGACCCAAGAGGAAGGCAGTGCAGTACGACTACCGAAGCGCAGAGACTGGCGAGCTGTTCACCATCGTCCGCCCTACACTGGAACAATGCAGGGCGAAGCGGGACGAATGGCTCAGAGAGAAAGGACTGAAGAACTAACTGAGCAAGTCGGACGGACGAAAATTCCGCCCGACTTCGTTTCTTTCATGAGCAGGGGGCGAGAAAGAAACGAAGCAAAAGAAACCATGTTCCGTTCTTGCAGAAAGGCTTATAATTCTGGAACTACAATCACCTAATTCTTCTTTGCTCGTCTATAAAGATGGAAATTTCTCCCAAATCTCCAATCTCTTTTGGAAGAACAAACATGTTGTTTGGATTCGCATATTTCATAAAATGTTCTTTTATGGAATCAACGTCCAATTCTTCTATACTCTTGTTTGTGTTGAAACCAATAGGCTCAATGTGACACAACTTCCATTCAGGCAAAGAATAAGATCCCAAGGGCTTTGTATATTTGGCCTTCTCCTTAACATCGTTTGTCTGCATGAAAACCATTGGTATCTCATTTCGGTATAGCATTTCCTTTAATTCTGAAAGAGTATATACTTCACCTTTCATGACACGCCCATATACCCATATAGCAAAGGTATTGTCAGATATAATGACTTCACGCCCACATGAATGAATAAAAGACTGCCCCTTCCTGTTTGTTTCTTTTCTTACAATCAGCGGCATCGTGTCATCCTGAATCCATTCCTGAAGAACTCTTTCCCAATTTAGAAGGACTTGCTCATCAATAGACGGATTGTGTTCTGAGGAATGCCAAAGAACTCCGATTTCTCTTATCTTTTCTCGGATTTCTTCTCCTATCAGGTCATTCTTTCCGTATTGCTCTTTTTCATTTGCTCCAGATATGCAGGTGGAATCTATCAAGAATTGTAGCGCTCGCTTAGGAGGGTATTTGCAACTATAAAGCCGTCCTTCTTGATAGCTTATAGTCTTAGGAACATTTGAAAACACCCTATAGAAGTCTGATTTGGTCATTCGGAAACTTCCTTCAGGAGTATGAACAATAAACGTGTCATTTTCTCCCAAAGGCTCAATGACATCAGCCTTAAAGCATAATCTGCTAAATTCGTATTCAACCACTTTCATTGAAAAATATCTGTAATCTTCTGCAAAGGTACAAATAAAATCCCGAAGAATAATCTCTATAGTGGTTGATTTATAGTTTTTGAAGAAATCGACATCATGGCAGCATTAAGAAATCCCGCCTATAATCTAATAATGATTATAAACGGGATTACAATCTTATTGAATGAATAACAACGAGAACTCAACATATCGCCTTCGCTCGATGGACTTCACTTTCCTGCCCTTGTATCGGCAGAAGCGCATGTAGTCGTGGAAGATGTTGCGGTTGCCTGCATCCAGTTTCCGCAATAGCGTACTCCGAGGACGTTTGCCTGTACCGAGTATCGCGTATGGCCCCACGTTGTAGGCAAGCACTGCCAAGAGCATCTGGTCTTTGCCGTAGCCGTCGAACATCCGATAGAACTTCATCAGGTCTTGACGCAGCAGCCTGTCACCCTGTGCCTTTGTCATCGTCCTTGCACTGTACCGTTCCCTCGGCTGCAACTGGTGTCCCCATCCGACGTATGGATAGTTTCGGACGGTGTGCCAGCCCTCGAAGTGTTTGATAATCTCCACCGCCAGATTGAAACGCTGCACTTCTGTCATGGCTGGTGGATGGTTCTGTGCTTCTGCTACCATTGGGCAGAGCATCAGCAGGACGGCAACCGCCAGCCCTGCCAATGTCCGATGATTGCTATTGCCTGATCTCAACGCCTTGCCCTCCTTTCTCAATAGTTTCCTCGTCCTCATTGTTGAACTTAAATTCCAACTGTTCACTCTGTCCGTGATTGTCCTCAATCACCACGATAAAGCTGTGAGAGTCCGATGATGCAGAGGTGTAGTACAGACGAAAGTCATCCGTCTGCAGCGGATAGCGGTCGTTGGCAAGCAACTTACGCCCGTTGTACTTCAGCGTACCCTTGCCGTCGTAGAGAAACCAGCGGATGGTGTACTGCGTGTCACTCGTCCAGCCCTCCGCCAGCAGTGAGCAGCGTATTTCCACTGTCTCGCCCTGTGTCACCCTCAGAGGGACTGGCATAGTCTCGACATGGAACGGATAAGCAGTCTGAATATCCAGATCACTATCGCAAGCAGCGATGCAAAACACGGCGACTGCCATGCAGCCCACCCTCACTAATCTCTTCATTACATTCTTCATTATTGTTGTTGCTTTCATTGTTCGTTTTTTTTTGGTTGTTGTTGATATTCTGTTGATTCTTCACAAGGAACTCATTGAGATCCTTGCATCCATTGTAATTGGCAATGTGGTCGATGACCTTTTCGCCCAGACTGTCCTTCAGCGTCTGCACCGCCTTCCTTCCTGCCTCGTCGTTATCAAGATAGGCATGAATATGGTCGTACTGGCTCAGCAAATCCGTTGACTTCCTCAGGTAGATGATGCTGTTCAGCACAAGATTGTCCTTTTGCGCTGCATTCTGATTGATGGTGACCGCTGAAAGGAAGTCAAAGAAGCCCTCAAACACATTGCACTCTCTGCTTGGCTCATTACCTGCTTTGATATACGTCGTTCCCTTTGGGGCAATACAGCCTTTGAAGAACTTGTTGCGTACCTCATAGCCGCCCTTGTCATTAGGAAAGCCGATGGCGAAATACCGCTTGTTGCGGAGGTCATAGTGCAGTTCCTTACAGTAACGACTTGCCACCTCAAAGGGTATTGCCCTCTCAGCCAGATACTGGCGCAAGGCGTAGTGTCCGAGTGGCAACACCTCCACGTTTGAGAACTGAGGTTCCTCGTCAGGCAAGTCCTTCAGATACTCCACACCCTTTATCTCCGGCATCGGAAGGTTCATCGTTTCCGTGATGTACTGCGCCTGACGGATGAAGTCATTCGATGGTATCAGTTTGCCAGCAAGCGTAAAAATGTCGCCCCCCTCACTCATGCCGAAGTCAAACCACTTTTCCTTTCGGGTGTCGAGTTTGAACGACGGGCTTTTGTCACCCCTGTAAGGCGCATGATACCACAGCGTCGCACCACGCCTTTTGACGGGATGGAAACCGAGCCGACTCAGAAAGTCGGCAATCGGTGTTTCCTTGATCTTCTCTATATCCATCCCTTCCCGTCAGTTGATGATGAACTTCAGCCCGATGCCGTACTGCGTATGGTTCAGCCCGGAGGTGTCGCCCCACAGGAAACGCTCACGCACATTCCCCGTCAGCACCACCTTGTCCGACAGATACCACTCTACGTTTAGCGTAGCGGCACAGCCATAGACGAAGCCGTCCCTGCCTGTCAGCCGTGAGCCGTCATCGAGCAGTTGCTTGTTCCAGTTCACTGTCTCGTACCCTGCCAGTGCCGATGCACCGATATAGACGAAGAACGACTTCGAGGCATCCGAAAGCACCTGCTTGTAATACCCGCCTTCAGCCGTCACCTGCACCACGGGAATGGTCTGCCTGCCGTCCTCACAATACTCATACTTGTGGTTGCGCTGCAGGTATTCAGTCCCGAACACCCACTTGTTGCCGCCCTTGGTATAGGTGTCTACCATCATGCTACCATAGAACGAGTCGCTTTTCCCGTCCACCATGCCGCCACCGATGGCGATTCCCTGCATCTTCGGGAGCACTCTCTGAGCCGTGGCCTGCCCCACAGTCAGGGCAAGCACGGCAAAAGTCAATAACATTTTCTTCTTCATAGTTCTCATTTTAGCATTTTACTGGTTAGACACTTTCAGTTCCGAGATCACCCTTGCCCTTACAAGGTCTGTGTTCTCAATGGTGAATGACTGGTGTCGCCCACCGTTCTTCTCCGCTAATTCCACTATCAGGCACTTGTCATCAGGCAGTGTGAACTTATCCATCGTCCACACCGTGCGCTCGTTGCTGTTACCTGCCACGTTCAGCACGAAGTTTTGTGTGCGCAGGGGCTGGATGACCTGCTCCTGAATGGCAGTGCGCTTTGCCACCTTCTTATCAACTATCTTCCATGTGATGAAGTCCACGTCGAAGGGCACGTTGCTGGAGTTCTTGATCTCCGTGTGGAAGTACAGCAGACCGTTATGCGTATAGATGCCTTTCAAGAGGAACTGGATGCCGAAGGACTTTGAGCCGATGTGCTTCACACGACGCTTGTTCTCCTTCCAGATGCTCTTCATCACCAATCGCACCAGCACAGGACTCTCCGAGCCAAGTTCCTTCAGGTAGATGTTCATCGAGTTGTTCGGACGGTTCACTGCCTCACCGTCGTGGATGAAGTCCGTCATCTCTACGTTCAGGATACGGGGCTCACGGGCATACTTCACGTTAAAGCTGTAATAGGCCCCGTCCTCAGTTATGACGCTCATGTTCGTCTCGCCCTTGAAACCACGCTTGGCGGCTTTTACACGGATGACGTTCTCCGCACCGTCAGCCTTTCCGGCAATGATGTTGGCTGAGCCTAAATCCACGTAGGCGATGGCGGCAGGGAAGATGACGTGACAGGTCTTGTCAAACGTCACCTCCAGCCCGTGAGGGGGAATCATGCGGTCGTAGGTGATCTTCTTGGTATAGCCTTCAAAGAGGTCACCCGTGTTGTCACTTGTCTGTGCCATAGCCACAGACACGATGCCCATCATCAGGGCGAAAACAGAAAAAACTTTCTTCATTGTCATACAGATTTTTGTTTGTGAATAAATGGATTGGTTGTTACTTGGTTGACTATTGTTTGTCTGCATAGAGCATGACACGGTAGTTGGACTTCAGGTGTACCTTGACGGTTCGCATCTTCTTGGCAATATACTGGCTCGTTCCCTGTATCAGCCCCTTGCCTAAGTCCGATGCCAGTTGCGCACCAGCATCCGATGATATATTGATGCTGCTGCCCATCGACGTACCCATGTTGGCGGCAACCTCCTTGGCGGCATTCAGTTCCATCGAGCCGGGAATGAAGATGCCTTCCTGTCCGTCAGTGTCATACACATTCAGCTTCACGTTGTAGATGCTTCCAGCATACTCTATCGAGGTGATGCCGATGCCCAGACGTTCGCCAGTGATCCTTGCTGAGCCAGTCACTACGGAGTTGGCAGGGATGATGATCTCGCCCACACGCATCTGCTCCAACAGCCTGAGCCGTACCTTCTGCCCGTCGGTGACGGTCTGATTGCCATAGATGCAGGCTGAAATGGTGTTCTTGTCGAGTGCCGACACGATGCCGACGGCAGTATTGAAAGCCATGTTTCGCTCCACGGAATAGTCTGCCATAAATTCCTCGTTGCCCTGCTCCTGCTGGAGAGCCGACACCACCGACTTCTGCACGTTCCTCACGGGAGTCACCTGCACTTTGTCGCCCGATGTTGACGTAACAGCCTGCCCCTGCTGTTGAGTACCGCCCGGCATATACTTTGCAGCCATCTGGTACGACTTTTCCATCAGTTCCAACTGTTCATCAACGGTGCTTTTCGGGTTCTGCAACTCATTGGCTCTTTCCTCCAGTTCTGCTACACGCTGTCGCAGTTCCTCGTTCTCACGGCTCTGGTCGTTCTGATAGAAACCTCCCAAAGTCGTATTGAGGTTGTTGTATGCAGTAGCCGACGAGGTGATTTTCTCCTTTGCCTTGCGGCTGGCATCATCCTCATACGCCTCTGCCGTACTGTCTGCCATCAGGCTGAAGTCGCCCGTAGCGGACTGGTTTCCGTGCCCAGCCTGGTAGAGTTCACCCAGACTGCCGATAGCCTGTTCCCGTGCCTGTTGCTTGTCCTCCATCTGGCTTGCCTCGTATGCCTTGGTCTTGTCGCCGATGATGTCACCGCTGTTGGCATCGGGCATCTCCGTATTGAAGCCCTTCGTGCCGAGCAGGTTGGTCTTTCCGTCATTCGACGGGGCGAATATCAGCCACATCACGAGGACGAACACAATGCCCATCATGGCATACACAATCATTTTCTTGCGCTTGATACGCTCTGCCTCCGTGAGCGGTTCCTTGCCCGTCACAGGAGGATTCATTAAAAAAATATGCCATTCAAGACGGCTAACTATATGACTTCCGATGCCTAAATCATATACTTAGCCGTCGCAAACAGCATACTTACAAAAACTGGCATTGCAACCTCAAATCAATCTTTTTCGACCTCACAATGTCACAAACTAATCGGAAAAAGACTTTTTTGACCTCACCAACTGACATTGCAAACTTGAAAAAGTCTTTTTCAACCTCACAATGCCACAAACTAATCGGAAAAAGTCTTTTTTGAACTCGCAATGCCACAAACTAATCGAAAAAAGTCTTTTTCAGCCTCACCAAGTGACATTGCAACCTCGAAAAAGTCTTTTTTGAACTCGCAATGTCACAAACCAGCGCACAAAACACAAATCCGAGCCAGCAATGTGACATTGCTAACTCGGATTTGGCTTATTCGTGGCAGGAAAGTTACTCTGGCTTCACGGGCGTAACGTCGCCGTCCGGCTCTGGCTCGGGTTCCGGCTCGTCCTCGGCCTTGCCCTTCGATAAGTAATACTGCTTGGCATAGCGCTCGAAGCCCTTGAGTTGGGTATAAAGTGCCGTCAGCGCGTCACTCGGCATCAAGTCCATCATGGCGTTGATGGTCTTGTAGAGGTCGGCCACGGCGAGGTCGGTCTGGCGACGGGCGGCCTTCAGTTCACCCTTCACCGTCTCACCCTTCGTCTTGGCACGCTCACCCAGCAGACTGCGGACGTTCTGAGCCGACTGTGCGGCCTTCACATACCACTGCCAGGCCCCTATCTGCGTCAGATACTCCTGCATCGGCTGCAAGTTCTGCCCCATCTGTATGATTTTGTCCGACTCTGCTCCGTAGCTGTCGTTTATCGAGAAGTCGAAGTCCTTGAACACCTGCTTGGCCGCCAGTGCCTGAGCCTTCGTCGGCTCGTCGTCGGGCAGCGTGGCGTGAGCCTGGACGATGTAGTGAAAGGCTGAGATATAGTTGTCCTCGCGCTTGTCGGCAGCCTGCAACTGCTTCACCACGGGGTCCACCTGCGACTTCTTCCAAGCCTCGTCCTCCGCCAAGCGAGCCTGATGCACAGCCATAGATTTGCGGATGTAGGTAGCGTTCTCCGTCTCAAAGCCTTGCGCGGCATCGTCAATCTGCTGCGTCACGCCGTCGTGATGGGCGTTCGACAGCAATCCAAGATAGCTAAAATTCAGTTCTTCAAAGTCTGCCATAATCTTAATCCTTTCTATCTTTAAGTGTGAGTAATAATGTTTGTTGTTCGCTGATTTGAATGATAACAGTCGCAAAATTACACAAAAGTTAGAAGAAAGCCACCATCAAGAGCGATTTTCTGCTAAAATCACATAAAATTTAGCACTTTTTTATATAAGGTGGCGGTCAATTGAAGATTTTTATGTAATTTTGCCGCCGTGTTCATACGAACACAAATCATATTTGCTCAGAATCTCTTACCGAATTTGCACCTCAGACAGAGAATAAACGAGCAGACCTTACAACCAAGGAGTATGCGCCTATAGCGCAGACTTCTCCATAGGTTGTAAGAGGCCGTGCAAAGCCTGGTAAGAGATATGGCGATAGTTCTGCGCTATTCTTTTGCCCAAAAGTTAGTGCAAACTTCGCTGAAGAACTGGAGTACTAACACAAGTCAAAGAGCAAATATGGATATTCCACTTGCGACCCACATCATAGGAATCTGGCAAGGATTCAAGGGATATAGAAGAAAGTCCTCAACGTTCCGCCTTCAGGCAGACGTTGGCGGGCTTTCTGCGTTAACAGAAACTTTTTTTGAAAAAACTTCAAAATTTTGGTTACGACATGAGGTCAAAATTTATAAATAGGCAAAATAACTTAGTATTAACATAAAATTTAAAACGTATGAAGAAAAGTCTATTCGTTTTGTTTTCGCTTTTCCTGATGCAAGGCACAGCAAAAGCACAGGTTACAAGAGGCTTGTGGGAGTACGGGCCTGTTATCACGACAACCAACAACGGCTATGGCTGGGCGGTAGAAAATCTGAAGGCCTATGGCTTTGCGGCTTTGGAAGGTGTTGAGTTTTGGAACAAGAATCGCTGGTGGATACCATCTTTCCGCGCACGTTTCGATGTATTGAAAGACATTGATACTCCTGCTGGAGACGTAAAGGTTAAGTGGGCTGATTGGGGATTACGCAATTATTCCATTGGTTATCATGTTGGCTATTTGTCATACATTAGTCCTATTGGTTTTGATGTACAAGTCGATTATGAAAAGCAGAATTGGCGTTCCAAATTCCCAGGCCAAGAAGATTACATGAATTATGAGAAGCAAATGGTTGTACCTACTGTTTTGCTTAAGACCCGAATCGGAGATTTTGCCACCAACGCCATAAATGTAGTAGTTGAAGCAGGAGCCAAATACAATTATGTCCTTTCTGCGAAAGGTGATTATGATGATGTAAAGTCATTGAACAATGGTTTTACTGGAGTTTTTGGTATTGGCATCATCAATTCGTTTTCTCACTTTGCTGTTCAGTTGCGTTATGAACACGATTTCTTTGACTATTTCAACAAGGACTTCTCGCCTAACGGGACGACAATGAAGCCATACGAAGGTTATTCCTCTAAACATGGTACACTGAATCTTTACGCATCATTTGGTTTCTAACAAACTTTACCAACTATGAAGTCAACGATTTTTATGAGACATTTAATGATAATAGAGCTGCTGGCTTTATTATTCACAACGACTTCTTGTTCTGCAAAAAACAAGAAAAATGAAACAGACTACACTCCCTTGCAAAGAAGTGAAGTTATGCTACGAAAGGCTGTAGGCGACAGCATTGCCAACATTGTATTGAAAGCAAATCAAGTAGAAATCAGCACAGACTCTTGTGCTTCGATACAATTGAATGCTGATGAAAGGGCTATAGTAAAGTATCTGATTGCTGACACTTGCAACTATTCAAGTGACACAAAGGTTTTTGGAGAGTTTATACCTTACCTTTGTGTAAAATTTAAGCACCGCAAGAAAGTTGTTGTCGTACTTTATGATTTCAGGCTCCATAAATGGATGATGAAAGGAGCAAATGAAAAACTCCTTCGTATGTACGATTTAAAGTCAACTGATATTCTGCGTTTCGCTTCTATAGCATTGCCAAAAGACAAGTATCTAAATGAATTTATAAAAGAACAAGCAAAATGAAAAAGTATATATTCCTATTTATTGCAGCAATACTAACAGTATCTTCCACTGCAAAGACAATCCACTGGATTACATTCATAGACACGACAGACAAGCGTGTTGACGCACAGGGCGTAGACCATGGAGTAGGTGAAATGGACAAGAATGGCAGAAAGGTCCTTTATTCTCGCTTTATTGATGTGGTAAATGCTGCTTTGGCAGAAAAGGGCTATGTAGCTGACAAGCAAGACTACTGGGACACATCAACTTCGCCCGAAAATTGCAAAAAGGCCGTACAAAATCTTTCTGTAGAGCCAGATGACATTATTATGTTCTACTATATTGGTCATGGTGGTCGTCCCGAGGGCCAAGACCCTGACAAGTTTCCTTATCCACAAATGTTTCTCGCTCAACACTCGGACAATCGCCTTGTTCCCCTGACTTGGGTTCATGATGTGCTAAAGTCTAAGGGTGCAAGGCTGACAGTGACCATAGGAATGTGTTGTAATTCAGAAACAAGAGGCATGACACCCAAAACCATGCCAACATTTAACGTCAATTACGGAAATGCCTATGTCGATGGCGGCGAAGTAACTGCGATTCAAAAACTCTTTTTAGAAAACAAAGGTGATCTTCTTGCAACATCTGCCTCGCCGAGAGAGACATCAGCAGGAAACTATCTGAACGGTTTTGGTGCTATTGATTTCTATACAGCAGCATTAGTTGTCCTTTTTGAAGAAAGTTCTAAAAGCGGGAGTCTTCAATGGAAGCCTTTCTTTAACAATCTTGCCGGGTTAGTTTCTCAAATCAATCCCGATCAACATCCTATCTATACACCAAATATTACATCAGCTTCAGAGCCCTCTCAACAGCAGCGTGAGCGCCCAAGAGAAGAAGATGTAAAGAAAGACCCACAAACACAACAAGATCAAAGGACTGACGACGGGAACAATGCACTTGAGGAATGCTTTGACTATATTATAGACAAAAACGTCCCTCTGAGCAAGCGTGTTGAAATGTCTAATCGATTGAAAGCAATCTTCACAAGCGGTGCAACCATTAAAATACTGGGACAAGATGTAGACAGAGTTATAGACAAGGAATCTGCGGAGGTATTCTTCCAAAGAATATCTACAAGTAGGTTACTCCTGAAAGTTGTTCCTGTTGATGGAAAATTCACATCAGACAATAGACTTTCAGAAATGCGTGTTCGTGAATATTATAGGAAATAAAAAGAAACAAGGAAGATGAAAAATCTATCAAAAATTTTTATTACAGCTATTATGCTGCTGGCTTGTGTGTCAGTTCAAGCCCAAAGTTCTGCCGACGAAATGCTGAAGCGTCGTTGTGCAGACAAAGTAAAACAAATGTGTGACTATATCGAATATATGGCCAACCCTCAGCAGAAAGTAAACAATCGCCGTTATTATCGGACGGCGGCTTTGAACCTCTTCGTTGGGCAAGGTAATTCGTATGAAGAAGACGGTCGCATTCGTGATGGTGTCACGATGGAGGTTACTTCTGTTAACAGAAAGAATCCCTACTCTTATCTGATGAAGCAGTATTTCTCTAATCTTATAAATAGGCTTAGCTATTCAAAAGTTGTCATGCAAACGACGGATGTGTCAGCTATGAAGATAAGCGAACTACAGCCTATCAGTGAAGACACCTATGTTTGTACCGTTTATTTTGAACAGTCTTTTTGCGGCTATCGTGATGGCAGGCCAGTATACAAGGATATTACTCGTAAGCGTGTGAAATGCTATGTCAAAGTTGAACAAACAGAAGACGGCGAGGAATATATTGTTATGCTTGGTGATGTCACGGCAACAGACACACAACGTCTATGAAAAGATTAGCGGCCATCATATTATCTTTATGTCTGTGCATCGTTGTTAGCGATGCACAGACAAATCGAATAACGGTTCCAATTCCGCCGACTATTCAACAGAACGATATTACAAGCGAAGATTCAATCCAATCTGATTCTGTCAGAATAATTAAGGAGCTTGAACGAACTTTTATCAGAAGGACAAAAGAAAGACTATGGCAATTGTCTGACATCTTATATTTCTTGTGTGAAGATTCACGCAATCGGCAATCAAAGTCTTATTATACAAATATTGCCCATAGCCTGTTTGCAGACAGCGCAAAAGTTACAATAAGGAGAGACAACCTTAAGCACAAGAAAATGTCGGTAGCCAGATTCCTCAAATATTTGGCAGAAGATATGTTGGTTGAAGCTGTTGAGATAGATTCGATAATGATTCCGAAATGGGATTATGCGACAATAGAGGCTGATACTATAGGGGTGGTTTATGTGGAAAGCGAAATGACTGTAGTCCATTCTCCACAGCGTTTTGAACAGGCGGAAATAAAATTACCAATAGTGAGTGCAGAAACAGAAGATGGAACAGAATGGGTTCCACTTTTTGGAGATATGATTGTTAGTATAAGATACAAAAATGAGAAATCTGAAAAGAATAATCGGAGCAGTCTTGATGTTATCAGTAACAAACTTCACTAATGGCCAAGTCATAGGTGGATTACTGAATGACGATTTGTACAAGACCAGAGTTAAGCTTGTGGACGAATTCTTTGACCGATTCAATGGGAAAGAATTACGTCCTGACATAAAAACCGACGGTGAAGATGCGAAGTTGAAAAACCTTTTGGTATTGTTCAATGCAGGAATGTTTAAGTCAATGGAAGATTCTGCATTTGTAGAAGCCAAAGCCTTTGCGCAGAAAGTTATACAAAACAGCATAATATTGCATTATAAAGATTCCACTTGGATAGCAAAAGCTGCATGTCATGGAAAACTTAAGGGGAAAACCGTTGACTTTACTCTGTATCTGAATGTGGAGAATCGTCGTGGCAAGATGTATAAATGGGTAATCGCCAAGGCAGAGGGAAGCATCTTTCATCTTACCCCATCTTTACAGAAAGAAAGTATTATGCTGATGCCAGATGATCACGAAACTAATTTCATGTCATTACATCGCATAACTACTGAGAAGGACGACTATATATTGAATTACAAACAGAAGTATTTCAACGTTGACCCGACAACGGTATTCTATGCTTATGTATATGCCGGCGTATTAGATATTGAATATGTCAAGCCTTTGGAGTTCGTTTTCTATCAAGTACCGGGATATAAATTTACTATCAGCCACTTTGAACGTGAGAATTATAATGCTGGCTGGCTTATTAACTCATTGGAAAAAGTAACAGATGAAGAAAAGACAGAATTTCTAAATTACATCTATAACAAATGAAAAAGTATATATTCGTTTTATTGTTAATGGGTCTGATTGCATCCAATGCCCAAGCCCAACAACCTGTTGAAGTTGTGAAAAAGTTCGGAACTGCAATGCAGCAATGGTGTAATACGGACGAAATAGAATATCATGAGCAGGCAATGAAACTTGCGAGTGGAAAGATAAAGTGCCTTGTTGATGATAAGATTACCCAAGATGCCGTTGCCAACGACCAATCCCAACTGCTCACAAATGGCACACAGGAAATTATCTCTTACTTGAATATTTTTCAAGATGCCATTATGCAAGGCCAGAAATATGAAATGTCTAATGTCAAAGCCAGGCCAGATTTTGTAGAACCTACTGCATTCAAGAATGAAACCCCACCAAATTTTGTTAGTGCAGACTTGGCTCTGAGCGGGAAACTCGTATATAATTTGACTGATATATTTTATGTCCGCGAGGGGAAGATAACGAAGATTATTGATTACTCATCAGACAATTCTCTTGGAAAGGCTCTTGAATTGTATTCTAACCGAAAATATGATGAGGCATTCAAGATGTTCCGAAAATTGGCTTATGCGGATTACGGAAATTTCGATGCACAATATTATATGGTTGTCATGGAGATCAAAAAGCAAGGCTGCGGTTTCTTAGACAAAAAAGTACGAGACAAGGAAGTTACATGGTTTATTGCAAAAAACTATTTTGCACATAATCAGAATGCAGTAAATCTTGCGACAAAGTTTCCTTTGGACGAGAAGCAGATGGACTACGCCCATTTTGCAACACTATATGAGTGGATGATTAGGTGTAAGCAACCCGCAGAATCAGGCTTGATGATGTCTTTCGATGCTAAGGCGCTAACATGTGGTTACGTTAACGAACAGGGGAAAATAGTTATACCACATAGATACATGACTGCTTATCCGTTCCATGAAGGACGGGCACTTGTTATATCAAAAGAAACCAAACAGTGTGGCTTTATTGACAAAGAAGGTAACGAAGCTGTTCCCATGATTTACCAAAATGCAATATGCGATTTCTACAAAGGAAGAACTTATTGCTGTAAAGATAAGGCAGCATATCTTGTAGACAATCAAGGAAAAGTAATAAAGGTGTTACAAGGTTATCCTTATCTGAATACGATACAGCCTGTTGGAAAATATGCAATGCTTTTCAAGACTGAAAAGCTCTTCGATATATACGACTACAACGGAAATCTCTGCTACCAAGACTATACAGATTGGAGTTTCAACAGCATGACAGGTCTGGTAACAATGAAGAAACCAGGGGCTGATGACGTGAAATATAAAATAGAATGGTAATTGTTATAATAGTAAATATTCAAAGCAAATATGGTAAGCATTCGAAAACTACAGGTAGTATATCTAATGCTTACCAATAGGAAGAATGGAAACAAAGCAGTTTGAGCCAGGGCGCTATTCAGATGCAGTTTATGTGGAGGGTGTGTATAGGTGTGATTCCAAAATCGAGTGCGCATTACACAAACTCTGTAGAGACTATTATGAGAAAACCTTCCATAAGGTAGAAGTTGACGATGATGGTAGGAAAGACATCTTCCAAAGTTCATTGCTTGCCCTATGGGAAAATATAAAATGTAGAAGAATATATGCTGAGGATGGTGAACTGAAAGGAAAGGAAGGACAGCCATTTATCAGCAGCCTGACAACCTATTTTATGGGTATCGTCAATAACAAATATCTGGAGTGGCTACGCAAAAATCCCCAAACTCGACCTGTTAAGTATAGTGGAAAGGAAGATATTAATGGAGAAAACAGTGAAGAGATAGTCAGTGATTTTATATATGATGACAATACGATTAGGAAATTAACTATCATTGCAAATCGCATTAGCCACATGGCTAAACAGTGTAATAAAATCCTTACACTCTACTATTATGAGGGAAAGGATTATGACGAAATAATGGAAGTAATGCCTACGTTCAACAGCAAAGATGCGTTGAAAACGGCTAAATACAAATGTCTGAAACGGCTGCGTGAATCTGTTACAGGTACATATTGCTAACACTTATTCAAGTATAGTATGAGATTAGAATATCAAGACAGCATAGACAGATATTTGATGAATAGAATGTCTGATGAAGAGCGTACATTGTTTGAGACAAAGTGCGCTACCGATCCTGAGATGCAAGAACAACTTGAACATACTCGGAATGTAAAAGAGGTCATTTCTGAAAGGAATAAGATGTTGGAAAGAATTCAGGAATGGGATGAAGAATATGATGAAGAAAAGAAGGTGGCTTCTCGTAAGAAACGAGCAGCAATTTACTGGTCATCAGGTATTGCCGCAGCTTTTGTGATAGGTTATTTTCTGTTCCCTGCCGCCAATAACTCTGAATCCGAAAGGATGGGCAATGTCATTTCAATGAATACGGACAATCAAGAGGTTTCCCTAACAGGAAATTCAAATGATAGCATTGAAGCAGGCAATGAGCATGAAAAGCTTTTGGCAAAGAATGAACCGATAGAGAAAAACGAAGAGAAAAGCCCAAACAAATTGGGAGGCGACCCTGTACTAAGTTTTTCGGAAGACAAAGTCTTTACACTGGGTCAAGAGATCGAGGATGATTTTAAGAAAGAATTAGAGCGAGTTGACGGCGAGATTAGAGCTGTAACTGAAAAGCAATCTCAACTCACCCAAAAGCTAAAATCTGGAGAAATAAGCCAGAGTGTTTATGATTCACGAATGTACATGCTAAAGTTCCAAAAAGATAAATTGTGCTGGCAGAAGTCGCATACCTTGATAAAACTAAATCGCATAAACGAGGCTATTGCATTACTTGATGAAATAAGAAGAGAAGATGGCCTTTTCCAAAGTCAAGCAGATTCGCTATATAATGAGTTGAAGAAGTGAAATATTAATTATTCCATCAAATCGAAAGTTGCCTAATCTCCCATAAAGATTAGGCAACTTTCGTATAGCAATCAGGCATTTCTCTGTTTTCGCCCTATACATTATTATATATAT
>R23__coassemble_956_pt1 | contig 15775 bp, 12 predicted proteins | sample R23__metabat2_high_PE_030 | metagenome-assembled genome bin R23 | reverse complement strand
CAGTAAACAATCATTAACTCAAATAAAACTATACAACTATGAAGAAATTACTCTTGATATGTGCCACCGCACTATTCGGTTTCGGACAGGCACATGCGCAGTTGGATGAAGACGATTACGGCTTTTTCAATCATGTCAGCTTTAGCGTTTCTGGTGGTACAACTGGTATTGGTTTCGAGTTAGCTGCACCTATGACCGCTAATTTTGCTGTACGTGCTGGCTATTCATTCATGCCCAAAATCAAATACTCACAGAAGTTGACGCTTGACAAGAGCGATTTGGCCGCTTTCTATGTTAATGGCCATTATGTTCATGAGGTGGACTTGGAGGGTAAGCTCAATATGGGCGACTTCAGCCTGATGTTCGACTGGTATCCCTGGAAGAGCAGCTCGTTCCGCATCACGGCAGGTGCCTATATTGGCAAGAGCGACGTTGTCACCGTTACCAACAAGGAACCGTTCATGAATCCTGAGTATGCTGGTAAGGCAGGTATCGACCTCAGTAGAACGGGTAGCAACATTATGGAGAAGTACACGATTGTTACTGATGCCGCTGGTAATGTGGACGCTAAGCTGAAGGTTAACGGCTTCAAGCCCTATATCGGTATTGGTTTCGGCCGTGCTGTTCCTCGCAAGTCTATCGGTTTGCAGTTTGACCTGGGTGTGCAGTTCTGGGGCAAGCCTGAGCTTCAGACCAACCTGATGTACTATGATGGCGAGCAGGGCGACTTTGTAACCCGCTATGAGAAGATTGAGAAGGGGCGCATTACGCGTTCTAACGAGGACAAGGACTATAAAGACCTGCGCGATGCCGTGAAGACTATCGAGGCTATCAGTGTTTATCCCGTGCTGACCCTGCGCTTTGTAGGCCGTATCTTCTAATGCTTCAAACAATCATTATCGATAATAAAACACTATAAATAATAAAAGGATTATGAAAAAGACATTTATTTTCATGGCAATGGCTGCCTTTGCAGCTGTTTGCTTCACAGCTTGTGGCTCTGATGATGACGACTACGTAGCTCCGAAGTATAACGTTGAACTCCCTCTCCCACAGAATGCTAAGGATGCTGTTTCTTTCGAGAATATTGAGGGTATGAATGAATTGGATGGCATCACCTTTACAGAGGCAGGAAACGCCATCGTCGAGGTTGCTGGTAAGTTTGTCTCTGCCAAGTACACCGTTGCCAACAGCGTCTATACGCTGACGGGTGCTGCCAAGGGTACTGTTACCCGTCAGGCATTTGCTAACAGCAGAGGTACTGCCACTTCACCCGCAAATATTACGATTGACCTGGAGGTGATTGTTGACGGCCAGAGCTACAATTTCACTGGCGACGCTGAGGCTGACGCACAGACCGCTACAGAGCTGATCAGCAACGTTGATCTGAACAACATCTGCCGTAAGTGGACTTTCAAGGACATGGCGCTGTCACTTTCTGGTCAGGTGTCAATGATGAAGACCTATCAGAGTGGCGACCTGTCACAGCTGGGTAAGGATGCTAACGATAACGGCGCTGGTCTGACTGCTGAAGAGCTCGCTGAACTGAACAAGACCATTGTGTCTCTTGAGTTCACCAAGACCGGCAAACTGTTCTTCATCTATAAGGAGAACGGCAAGGAGATTACCGAGTCCGCTACTTGGAATTCTTCTGACTTCCTGAACTTCATCGTCGATGAGATTTCTGAAGCCAACAAGTTCATTGATAAGAACAGTAAGATTCAGGTAGCCTACAGCGCTAACGGTGCTTGCACCATCAGCTTCTTTACCAAAATTACGGGCAGCAAGACATACGATGCTCAGCTGACTGTCAATCTGGAGTAATCGTCAGTTTTTGTGATAAGAATAATCGCTCAAGGAGAAATCCCTGGGCGATTTCTTTTACTGCGTCTTGTTGCATTGTTGCGTTGCAATGTTGCAATAAGGAGTATAATAGTAAGAATTATAGAATTAATTTATAATTCTATTTATCATAATGTTTCATGGGTAATAATACCCCTTCCGCATCGGGGTGGTGGAGGGTGCTTATTGCAACGTTGCAACATGCAACATTGCAACACCCGTGCGTGTATCAGGCTTATACGTCGCCGTACTAGGCTTATACGCGCGTGTATCAGTCTAATACATATTTGTATCAGGCTGGTACGTGGGTGTATCGGCTGTTTTTTGCTGCAAAAAAGGGGCGAAAAATCACACGAGAGTGATAGAATCGTCGGAAATTGTGATAAGATGACGCTTGTAGAGGTCGCCAACGGCCTTTTTGAAGATCTTTTTCGAGACACCAAAACGGTGGGCGATGGCTTCCGAGGGGCTCTTGTCACCCAAATCACAGTGCCCATCGTGGGTTTTTAGGTAGTGAAGTAGCTCATCTGTGAAGTCAAGAGCCTGTTCATAGCCCGTTTTTTGATGATAACGCTCCACTTTTGAGGTGGCCATGAGGCGGTGCGTCTTCTCGTCCTCCATAACATAGACGTAGTAGCGCTGTCCGCGCTCCATGCGAGTTTTCTGTTCGCGGAAGGGGCAGAAGAGGTCTTTCATCAAGCCCCAGTTGAGGAAGGCGCCATATTCGTTCGTCCAGGCACACTCCATCCAGGCGAACTCGCCGACCTTGGCAATGGGGTGCTCGGTGGTTGCCACGATTCGCTCGTCTTGGTCGAGGTAGAGGAACACTTCTATTTCCTGGCCGATGACGTAGCCCTTGGGTACGTAGCGGTTGGGCAGCAGGATGTTACCCTCGTCGCCGCCGTCCAGATAGAGGCCGAAGTCGGTGCGCTTCTTTATTCTGAGGGTGTTGTAATCTCCGAGCTTGATCATGGGGTTAATGGGGTTAATGGGGGGAATGGGACTGATTGGGTGTCAGCGGGTGAACCGCTGACCACACTATTTTCTAACAGACCGTCGCGCATGTGGATGGTACGGTCGGTAATCGAAGCCAGCTGCTCGTCGTGGGTAACGATGACGAAGGTCTGGCCGTACTTGTCGCGCAGGTCGAAGAAGAGTTGGTGCAGCTCCTGCTTGTTGTGGCTGTCAAGTGAACCTGAGGGCTCGTCAGCTAGGATAACAGCAGGGTTGTTGACCAAGGCACGGGCTACGGCAATGCGCTGTTTCTCGCCACCAGAGAGCTCGTTGGGCTTGTGGCTGGCGCGGTCAGAGAGTCCCATAAACTGCAGCAGGTCGAGGGCGCGTTGTTTGGCGGTTTTCTGCGACGTGCCTGCAATGTAGGCGGGTATCATAATATTCTCCAGAGCCGTGAACTCAGGCAACAGTTGGTGGAACTGGAAGACGAAGCCGATGTGGTGATTGCGGAAGTCGGCCAACTTCTTCTGGGAGAGGGTGGTTACGTCTACAGAATCGACGTGCACAGAACCGCTGTCGGGGCGGTCCAGCGTGCCGATGATTTGCAGCAGGGTGGTCTTGCCAGCTCCACTTGGGCCGACGATGCTGACTACCTCGCCACGATCTATGTGGAGGTCAATGCCTTTCAGAACTTGTAGTGAGCCGAAGCTCTTGGTGATATTTTCTATTGTAATCATTTGCGGTGGTTATTAATCCAGCGGGCGAGGGCATCATAGACGCTACTCTCCTCCTGGTGTTGGGCGGCGGTGAACGTCATCGACTCTTCCTTCTGCGTACCGTACTGGTCTGGGAAGATAATCATCAGGTTCTTGCCAGAGAAATGCTGCATGAGCTCCTTGGGCAGGCGCTCCAGCGCGTTCTTGTAGGAGATGGTACCCTTACGAGCTGTGATGACGACGAACATGTGGTCTGTGCTGATTTGCTCGGCCAGACGGGGCAGTTCGTTCCAGTGGGCCATGAAGGTATATTCCGCACGCACGCTGGGATGATGGTTGTTGATATATTCACGAATTAGCTCCAGCGACTCGTTGCGTCCATGGAACTGGATGCGACAGTCCAAGTTACCTGCGAAACGTGCCAGACGCTCCAGCCAGCGCTGGAAGCCAGGCTCGAACTCAGCGCGCGAGGGTACGGCGACCTGTATGCGTCGCAGGGTGTTCAAGGGTTGCACAAAGCGTGTCAGCACAATCTGGCGGTTCAGTCCGTTGTAGAGACTCTGCAGGAATTCACCCCAGAACTTGGGGTTGACATCCGTGTGCACGTGCATGCCCATGATAATCTCTGAACAGCCGAATTCGCGGAAGGCGTGCTTGATGCCGTTGGCGATGTTCGACGACAGGCGCACCTGTGTCTGCATCTGCAGGTCAGCGGCCGAGGCGCGTTGTTGCAGCCGCTCCAGCAGTCGCAGTCCGTCCTCACGGTGGTTGCTGGCCTGTTGGTCGTCATAGACCACGTTGAGCGCCACCAGTCCGCGATTGCGCTTGGGATTGCGCATCATGATAGCCAGCTCCAGCAGTTGGGGCGCTATGTCGGGGTATTTTACGCAGAGAAGCACCTTTTCGTTCTTGGGCGAGTGGGAAGTGTCAGCGGCAAAAACGCTGACCACACTACTGGCGAGGGTTAGTTCCTGCGAGGCTTTCTCGGTCATCATCGTCGAAATGATGCAGGTGATGAGAATCATAATAACCACACCATTCAGTATCTCGTTGTTCACCAGATATTGCCCTGGAGCCACTTCCAGACGCATGCCGACCATTACCATTGCGATGGCACCAGCTGCGTGGGCACAGGTCAGTCCGAACATCATGTGACCTTCGGCCTTGGTCAGTCGGAACAAGAGACTGGAGATATATGCCGCAAGCGCTTTGCCAAACGTTCCGAAGAAGACGATGAGCGCCACGACGAACAGCATGCGCCAGCCATCGAACAAGGAGCCGACGTTGATGAGCATGCCCACACCAATCAGGAAGTAGGGGATGAAGATGGCGTTGCCAATGAACTCGATGCGGTTCATCAGTGGCGACACGTGAGGTATATACCTATTTAATATAAGGCCAGCAATGAAAGCACCCACGATGCCCTCGACGCCGATGGCCTCCGACAAAGCTGCCGAGAGGAACATCACAGACAGGACATAGATGAACTGCATGATGGCGTCCGAGTAGCGACGCAGGAAATAGCGTGTCACCTTGGGAATGAGTATGATGCTGAACGCACAGAAGGCCGCAAACTTTATTGCGAACAACAACCAGAAGCCGATGCCCACGTCCTTGCTATACGATGCCGACAGGGCGGCCAGCATCATCAGTGCCATGAAGAGCGACAGCATCGATGCTCCCACGCTGAGCATCACGCTGGGGTGGCGGCCCATGCCGTAGCGCGAGATGATGGGGTAGGCAATGAGCGTGTTCGACGCCATGATGCAACCCAGCAGGAACGAGGCTGTCGACGAATAGTCCAATAGCCACATCGCCATTACGTAGGTCAGCACCAGTGGTACCAAGCACGTCAAGAGTCCAAACCATAGGATGCGCCTGGAGTTCTTCTTTACGCTCTCCATGTCCATCTCCAAGCCTGCCAGGAACATGATGTACAGCAGTCCCACCTTGCCGAACAGCTCGAACGAGTTGTCGCGATCCAGCAAGTGCAGTCCATGCTCGCCAATGAGCACGCCAGCCAGCACCATTCCGATGATGTGCGGAATGCGCAGCTTACCCATGATAATGGGCGCCAGCAGAATGATGAGCAGCACGACAAAGAAGATGAGTGTCGGACTGGTTATTGGGAAATATGACATCATAAATCAATAAATTTGTGCAAATTTACAACTTTTTCGGCAAATATGGAACAAAATGAAAGTTTTTTTGTAATTTTGCAGGCGATTTACAACCAACGAAAAATATAGAGACTGATGAAAGTAGCAATTGTGGGCGCCTCAGGCGCTGTAGGTCAGGAATTCCTGCGCCTGCTTGACGAGAGAAATTTCCCAATGGACGAATTGGTGTTGTTTGGTTCTGAGCGTTCTGCCGGAACTAAATATACTTTCCGCGGTAAGGAACTGACCGTAAAGCTGTTGCAGCATAACGACGACTTCAAGGATATCGACATCGCCTTCACCTCTGCTGGTGCCGGTACGTCGAAGGAGTTTGCTGAGACCATCACCAAGTATGGTGCTGTGATGATTGACAACTCCAGCGCTTTCCGCATGGATGACGATGTGCCCTTGGTAGTGCCTGAGTGTAACGCTGAGGATGCGCTGAAGCGTCCGCGTGGCATCATCGCCAACCCCAACTGCACCACGATTATGATGGTGGTTGTACTGCAGCCATTGGAGAATATCAGTCATATCAAGCGCATCCACGTCTCTTCTTATCAGAGTGCCTCAGGTGCTGGTGCCGCCGCTATGGCCGAACTGCAGCAGCAGTACAAGGAGATGGTAGAGACTGGAGAGGTGAAGACCATCAAGAAGTTCCCTCACCAGTTGGCTTACAACGTGATTCCGCAGATTGACGTCTTCCAGCCCAACGGCTATACGAAGGAGGAGATGAAGATGTATAATGAGACGCGCAAGATTATGCATACCGATGCCAAGTGTTCGGCTATGTGCGTGCGTGTCAGCTCGTTACGCTCACACTCCGAGTCTGTTTGGATTGAGACAGAGAAGCCCATCAGCGTCGAAGAGGCACAGAAGGCTATCGCCGCCGCTCCTGGCTGTACGTTGGTTGACGACCCCGCTAACCTCGTTTACCCCATGCCACTGGAGACTGCAGGCAAGGACGACGTCTTCGTAGGTCGCGTGCGCAAAGACCTCTCTGACGAGAACGGTCTGACTTTCTGGCTCTCTGGCGACCAGATTCGCAAGGGTGCTGCCCTTAATGCCGTACAGATTGGTGAGTATCTCATCAAGGTCGGAAACGTGAAGTAATCCCTCAAAATACCTACAATTAGCGATTGTGGGATATAGAAAAAATGTGTACTTTTGCAGCGCGATAGTCCGCTATCCGCTAACGAAGTACACATTATTAAATATAATAAGCTTATGAAGAAACTTTTTACACTACTATTTGTGTTCCTGGCAGTACTGAGTGCCAGTGCAGAGGAAATTACCTTTGATTTCGAAAACAACAACGGCAACTGGCCAGTAGGCGAGGGTGCAAACTTTGCTGATGGCAATCTTACACAACCCTTGGTTGTTGATGGTGTGTCGCTGACTGGTATTCAAGGTGATGCTACTCAGCCCTGTCGACTGATGAAGGACAATAGCGGCATTACGGCCCTTTATGTATATAAGTTGGGGGCTATTAAGTTCAACGCCCCTGAAGGAAAAGCGCTGACAACGATTGCTGTGACCATGAAGAGCGGCACTTTCGACCTGACTCCCAATAACGGTGCTGTTGCTGATAACGTGTGGACAGGAAACGCAACTGAGGTGGTGTTCAACCATACCAACAGCGGAAATCGCCAGATGCTGAAGATTGTCGTCACTATTGCTGATGAAAACGACGAGACTGTTAAGCCTGGTGCTGTCACTTACGACACAGAAGTTGCAGATATTGCCGCTTTCAATGCTGTCGAGGACGGCAAGGTGGCCAAACTAACGCTGACAAACGCTCGTGTGAATGGCGTGAAAGGTGGTAGCTACTATGTGGAGGATGCCTCTGGCGCTACAGTCATCAAGGGTGTGGATCTGACTGCAGCTACAGTACTCAACGGATATATCATCGGCACGAAGTCTACAGACAATGGCATCGATTATATGAACGACCCAGCAGTGGCCGTAGAGTACCAGTTGACAGCTACCGATGCTACCACTTTTGAGGCTACTGCCACCGCATTAGTGGGTACTGTGATGACTGGTGCCGAGGCTACTACGCAGGCAAACTACGGTCGTCTGATTACGTTGGAAAATGTCAGCATCAGTGGTAGTGGTCAGAACAAGACTCTGAAGGACGCTGAGGGTAATACACTGGATATCAAGGCTCGCGACTATATGGGCGTGCTGCCTTCAAACTATGTATGGCCAGAGAAAGCCAGTAAGTTTACTGGTGTTATCATATACTACATGACAGGTTGGTTCCTGATGCCAATCTCAGCTGATGCTATCGTTGCAGCTGGTACACAGCCCACGGAGGTGACGTTCGACTTTACGAACGAGAGTCTGCATGCCTTAGGCACAAAGATTACCGATCCTGCTGGCTATATTTATAATGAGGACTATGTAGTTGATAATGTAGAGTTGCAGTTGGTTTCTGGTTCTGCTCCTACACGTTTCTATACAGATGCCAACCGTGGAGCATGCATGACCATGTATAAGGAGTATGCCACCATGACGTTCCGCGCTCCTGAGGGTTATGCTATTCAGCAGATAACGTTTACTGCTGCAGGCAATAGTTCTATCGACTTCGATGCTACCAGTGGAGCTATTGATGGTATGATTTGGACTGGCGATGCTGAGGGCGTGCGCTTCTTGAATAAGGCTACTCCCTATTTGGCCAATGCAATTGTAACACTGGCTGCTAAGGGCGATGCTACTGTCGCTTTGGCTCCTATCAACTATGTAGAATGTGCCAATATTGCCGCTTTCAATGCACTTGAAGTAGGTACATACGCCAAAGTAACGCTGACAGATGCCGAACTGACAGGTATCTCTGCTGATGGCTATAGCACTATGTGGATTCAGGATGCTTCGGCTGGTTGCTGGATTCAGTATATGTCACTGATAAATAAGTATCTGGAGGCTAATAACAAGGTCAATGGCTTCTTCTATGTTGTGAAGCGTGTAGCCAGTGGCAACCCACAGATGAAGGAAGCTGAGGATACTCCTAATAGTGAATTCACACAGACTCCTTTTGGTGAGCCTACGATGATTGAAGGTACACTGGCCGAAGTTAACGTTGCAGCCAACCTGAACAAGGTCGTAAAGATTAAGGGCGCAACGTTCAAGGCTACTGGTGCCAACAAGGGCGTACTGACACAAGGCGACGCCAGCATCGATGTCGCTAATGGTGCAGAGACTGCCAACCAGCAGTTGCATAAGGTAGAGTTCGCTGACGATGCTGAGATGAATAACGTTACCATTGTGGCCATTCTTGCTGCTTCATCAGCAACCAAGAATCAGTTGTTGCCCATCAGCATGGAGGAAGTGGCAACAGGTATCAGCAATGTGAATGTTGTCAATGTCAAGGACATGCAGATTTATAACCTGCAGGGTATTCGTCTGAACAGTTTACAGAAAGGTCTGAATATCATCAATGGCAAGAAAATTGTTATTAAGTAATTACAGAGTTGTATATATAGAATGATTAGAAAAACAATATTGCAATGTAGCGTCTGTCTGCTCTTAAGTGGACAGGCGTCTGCGCAGAATCTGGAAGAACTTGTTGGCAATTGGAAATTAGTTGCCAGTCCTTTTGAGGGAGGTAGTGAGGAAATCGCTTTTACAGCCTCTGCTTCATCGGATGGAAACACACTCGACTGTCATGCTGATCAGTTGATGGTTAGGGATGCCAATACCTATGACGCTGACTGGAAAATTGTGGTGGAACAGAACGGTGAAAATATTCGATTGGGGTGGGCTCTTGATGCTGAGAACCCTGTCTCAACCAATGAGTTCCAGGAACCTGCATCGAGCTATGCTCTGTTTGGCCAAGACACTGACGGCAACCATCGCTACATCTATCTGCTGTCAGAGAATATTGAAACACAACAGTTAGAGGCTATGACATTGTGGAGCGATTGGCAGACTGTAGGCAGCACCACTTTTGCATTGCCAAAGACCCAACAGATCTATGCCGTTGTGAGCACCAATCAGCCCTACAATGGCTCAGTAGGCTATGCAGAAATCTGGGCAAGTGCAAAATTACAAAAGGTAACGGATACTGGTATCGAGGCCATTCACAATTCACAATTCACAGTTAAGAATTCGATATACAACCTGCAAGGCATTCGCCTGAATGGTTTGCAGAGGGGATTGAATATCGTGAATGGAAAGAAGGTTGTGCATTAGAACGTATGACCTGCAGCAATAGTGACGAGAGTGCGATGAGGGTTCTGGAAACCTGATAGTCTCTCGTCATTTGTTTTTGCTTTGCGATAGTCGAAAGCGGTACGCACAAAAGTATTCAGACGGGTGCCTGGGAAAAGGAAATTGTACTTCAACTGCAGACCGAGGTGATACTGCTTGGCTGTCAGGTATTCATAATCGCGATAGAGGAAGGTATCCATCGTGGCAGGCTGAGGCTGTTTGGCGCTGGGTGTTACGAAAGAGCCATCGTGGTAAGGGTCGCCAGAACCTGTCTGATAGCCACCATTCAGCGTTATGCCAAGAATGCCATCCATGAAATCCAGATGGCGCGTCAGACTGGCTGTTACCTCGCTGGTGTTCAACTGTTGCTGACGATAGTAGGGGTAGAGGTAGGCGGTGATGTCGCGCTGTTGCCAATGGTAGCCTGCTGTGATGGTCCAGGTGGGCAACTCGTGACGAATACCCAGGTGGAGGGTGTAGTCAATAGCGAAGTTGCGCCAAGATTTCTCGCCACTTTTTGTCGCGTCATAGTATTCGTAGTAGGTGGCTCCATACTCATTGGTCAGTCCGCGATAGGTGTTGATGCGGTTCTCCAACTTCTCGCTCTGATATTTAACATCGAGGCTGAACCTCGATGCACTGAAGGCGTGGGAGAGACGTCCCTGAAGCGTGAAAATGTCGCGATTGTGGTCGGTATAGGTGATGGTGTACTGCGACTGGCGACCATAGTAGCCCGTAGCGTGGCTGTAGGAAGCGGTGAGGAAGATGGGTAGAAACTCCAGTTGCAGTCCCACACCATGCGCATCCTCGAAGAGGGGCATCTCGTTGGTCTTGTCCGTATAGCCATCGTTACCAAACTGCTCGACAATACCCATCAGCGCACCATAGTCGATGAGTGACTTATACACCTTGTCACCCTTGCCGTAGGTACCAAACTCTACACTCTCTGTACGACGATGGTAGGTGTAGTCGAGACCCACGTTGACACTGGAACCTTGAATCTTGAAACTGCCCAGCACACCTGCTGTGAAGTCGAGGTTCATCAGCTTGTTCTTGTGGCGTAAGTCCTTGTATTTAGCGTAGTTGGCGGCAGTATAGTCAGCCTTCAGACCTACGGCTAGACCATTGGTCACTTGATAGCCGAAAGCACCCACGAGATGATAGGTGTCGCGATGTTTGCGCCCCATGTTGGTCAGCGAGTCCTCCACGATGTCGAAGGGCAGGCGGTCTTGCATGAAGACAGAGCCTGTCATATCCTTGCCAGACAGGTTGTTGTAGCCGATAGCGCCATAGACAACGGTGCGAGGATTGATGCGGTAGTACGATTCAGTAGCGGCCTGAAAATCATTCAACGAAGGTGAACCACTGAAGTTCGTCAGTTTGCCGCTGGCGTGGGTAAACGAGAGCTCTGCCTCCGCAATATTCTGACAATTAAACAGCGTTAGGGCAGCTGCATTACGCAGGGTGAGCCAGGGTGAGGACTGCTGCACGAAGCGGTAGTCGCGCAAGAGCAGGCTGTCTTGGGCGAAGAGTGTGTTGGCATTCAGTGCCAGCAAACCAAACAGGAGGGCGGTTATTTTCTTATTGAGCATAGCTGACGTTCGTGGAAATCGTTGGTGGCGTTGTTGGTGTTCTGATAGATGATATGGGCACCTTTCTGGATGCTCGCCTCTGCGTCGATGCCACTGGGGTCGGTGCTGTCATCAACGCCCAAAGCGTAGTCGTAAACCAGCTTGCCCGCATTTTCTGGCAGTTGCTCTGTGGCCTGCTGGTCGACATTGCGATAGAGCGAGTGCCCTTTTTTGTTGGTCATCCAGACGTATCCTGCATCGATATCGGCTGTGAGACGTTTGAGACATTGTGTGGCGTAGTCGCTGGAGAAGACCTCGATGGCATCGATAATCCAGCTGTTAGGAACTTTGACGCAGCGCTTGGCAACGTTGTTACCGCCACCATCATACCAGTAGTTGTCGTTATTCTGTGCAAAGTCGGCAGGGGCTACATCTTTCGTCTGAAACAGTACTAAGGAGGGTGATGAGTTGCTTAACGGCCAAGCGTTGCCCAGTCCGAAAACGGCCGCTTTCAGAAAGTGCGACGTGGGGATGACTTCTGATGGTGTGGGACAGTAGCGCTGGTTGTTATAACCGCTCTCTGGGTCGAACATGCAGTAGTAGTCTGCGTTGGCGTAGTTGATGGACTGACTGATGGTCTGTGTGTTGTCGATGGCACCATGAATGTTGACGACAATTTCAGAATTGGGCTCGATGGTCAATGTCGAAGGGAAGTACCAGATGCCATTCCATAAAGGTATAAAGCCCTCGCCCTCATAGTTCAAGCGACCATTGGCAAGATAGTTGTTGTTGGTGGCCTGAGCGTTGGCAGGTGCAGACATACCAAAGCAGAGGTTGTCGTAGGATGCTGGTTCGGCACTGTTGTTATAGAGAATGACGCACTTGTCGTAGTGGAAAGCAGTAACACCATCGTCAGCCATACACCCTCCGCAGTAGAGTTCCTTGATGACTAGTCGACTAATGGTGGCACGCTTCATCGGAATGGTGGCTGTGGCGAGTTGATTGGCAAGAACAGTAATCTGTCCTGATGTGCCATTATAGCTGTAATACTCATTGCCTGCGGTGTTACGTGTCTGCGAAGTCAAGGCTTCGTAGAGTCCTGGCGTCACATTGAACGTGGCGATGCCCTGCATATTGCTCTTTTCAATGAAGACACTACCCGTATTGATGTTGCGCAGTTGAATATCAAGACCAGACAGGTCGTCGTCGAGACCCGTCAGCTGGACCTTCACCTCGCTGGTGTCAACGGAGGGAGCGTCTTGGTCTGAGCAGGCGGTGAAGGATGTCGCTATGATATAGCAACAAACGAGGCATATGATGGTGCTTATTTTCTTCATAGCTTGAGTCTGAGGGATAGTCCGTAGTAGTAGCTGGGAATATAACTGCTGGAGAAGAGCGATGCGTCGAGGTCTGTCTGCGAGGAGTGAACGGTCTTCATGTTGTTGAAGAAGTTGTTGGCATAGAACGAGATAGACACGTGGTCACCAATCTCCTTGGTCACGCTGAGGTTGGCAGAATAGTAGGCGCTGATGCGGTTGGCATTCATCACATACGCTGTGTTGGGGTGTACCACAAGGTTCTGCAGGTCGTTATACAGGGTGGCGTCGTTGTCCTTCGCCCACTGGAACTTTTCTGCAAACGGAATCTTCGTGTCTGGAGCGTCCCACGTCGTGTAGTATTCTGGATAGACATCGCCCTCGAAGTTGCTGAGGTTCTTGCGATAGCTGTAGAGCGTACTCTCGATGCGCAGGGCCATGATGAGACGAATCTTAGGAATGTGCGTGGTGATGGTGGTGTTGAGATTGAGCGTCTTCGAGATAGCGCCGTTGGCAATGGATGTCTGTGCTGTGGAGGTGCCGTTAGTACCACGGTACCAGCCGATATATTGATAGGGCTCGCCAGTACCTGTCATTTTGGTATTGCTGTTGTGCATGCTGGCAAAGAGTGTCTCGTCTTCACTTTTGTAATAATAGTAGTTACCGTCGAAGCGCAGACTGGTGTTTAATGCCTTGAACTGTTTGAAGTCAATAATCCATTCTAGTCCGTAGCGGTCCAGGGGTGAAGCATTGATGTAGCGCGTATTGCTCAGGTAGAAGCGTCGCTCATTGTTGGGAACAACAGCGCTACTGCCGTCAGCTGAACTGACGGTCACAGTACCAGTTGTAGGGTCGATGGTATAGGTTCGTCCATCGGTAGGTATCGTGAGACCTTCCAAGGCGGAAACAGGCGTGTAATAGTAACTGAATGGCGTATATTCCGTCGTAGCCATATAAGGGTTGTAGGTACGATGGTGGAAAGCTGACAACGACACACGTGTCCCTTTTATATTCATCTCGATGCCAATATCTGTCTGATTGGTGTATTGCCACTTCAAGTCTGGATTGTAGAGGGCTTTCGAGGGTCGTGTGTACCAAGCGCTGACAGTGGTGTTATTTGCTGTTGATGGCGAACGGAATACCTCAATGTCGTAATACGATGGGCTGGGGTAGAGCACTTGGAAGGAGGGCAGTTTGACACTCTTGCCCCATCCTGCATGCAATACCAACTCACTAACTACACGTTTGCGACGATTCTTCCAGAACGTATAGCGACCATTGAAGCGTGGCGACAGGGAGCTGACAGTACCATACTCTGAGCCGTTGATGATGGTGATATCGTCACGCAGTCCTGCGGTAATCTCCAGTGTTGACAACTTCGACGTAGGAATACTGACCTTTTCCTCTGCATAGAGGGCGATATTGTTCAGGGCGGGCAGGTCGTCGTAGCGATACTCGCGCCAAGTGGGCGCATAGCGGAGGTCGTCATAATAAGAGCCTTGTCCGTTGTTGCGACTACCCGTATATTCTGCACCCAGCATTAAGCGACTCATCATTTTGTCGAAGCGACGTGTCCAGTCGGCCTTCAGGCGCAACGAGCCATTGATGGGTTTGGAATCGTTGAACTGTTTGACGTGCCAATAACCTGTAGGACCAAGGATGATGGGAGCATTGGGATTGCTGTCGTAGTTGGTGGCTATAAAGTAACCCTCTTCCATAGCGTGGAGGTTAGCCAGTGTGGTGGCACTATTGGTGTGGGTGTAGTCCTCGCTCTTACGATCGGCTGTCGACAGAGAACCACGTAGTGAGAGATTTGTAATCCATTTCTTATTCAGCAACCAGTTCAGTTCGAAGTGTGCACGCAGGTTGTTGTCACGAGATTTGCTGTAGTCGTCGAGTTCGTTGTCTGGATCTGCCTCTGCGTTATATCCTCCAATGTTGCCTGTAAGTCCAATATTCAGCGTCAGGGGTGTCGTCTCGCGCATAAAAATGTTCATGTAGTTCAGCGACAGAATGTTACGTTGGTAAGCGGTATGGGGCGATGCAGCATTGCTGAAAGAGCGGGCATGTTCGAAAGAAGCATTTAATACACCACTGCGACTACCCAAATCAAAACCTTTGTTCAAGGCTATCTGCTGGGTGTGCTGGTTGAGTTTGCCTTCTACGATGAAAGGCGACTTACCCTTGCGGGTGTTTACCTTGACAACACCATTTGACAGGTCGCCATACTCTACAGACGGAATACCTGTGACAATCTCTATCGATTCGATGTTTGAGGAACTGATAGTACGCGTGCTGGCTCCTGCTGTCTCACCAGCTGTGGCATTGTTGTCGAGTCGCATGCCATCCACCTCAATAGCTGTACCAAAAGAGGGACTACCTTTTTCCTGACTACCACTGCGCAAGGCCATGCGGTTGTCGCTCATCAAAGTGGCATTGACGGTTTTTCCACCAGGCAACAAGGTGGCGATATCGCTCACATTTAGCAGCTGTTGTTGGTCAAGAGCCGCTCTGTCTATGGTATAGCTGGTGGTACTTTCGTTGTCTTTGCGCTTAGCCGTCACGGTGACCTCGTCCAGCTTCAGATTCTCTTGTTTCAAGTTAATGCGCAGACGAGGGATGTCCTTGTTGATGTCAAGGGCAATCTGGCGGGTGGCATAGCCTAAGCACTGGATGGTTAGCACCACTTTGCCTGCAGGAATATTCTTGATATGGAAAGAACCATCGGCACCAGTAATAGCCCATAGTCCGTTCTCCTTCATCAGAATGGAGGCAAACTCTATCGGCTTCTGTGTCTCTTCATCAGTGACACGTCCGGCAATAGTGATTTGCTGGGCGTGAAGCATTGCCATTTGGCAAAATATAATAACGAAAAAGAGTAGTCGTTTATACATATTTTATTATTATGGTGCAAAAGTACAAAGTTTTTATTGATTTCGCAATACCTATTAATTAACCTGTTGGCGGAATTAATTTAATGCATACTTAATTCTGCCAATGGGCTTGTC
>R23__coassemble_898_pt1 | contig 16668 bp, 17 predicted proteins | sample R23__metabat2_high_PE_030 | metagenome-assembled genome bin R23 | reverse complement strand
CCCCCACTATCCTCACGAACGGTGGGGGATTTTCAGGCTTAATGAAAAACCTGAATAGAATATAAAAAACTTACTAATTAATAGCCAGACTTAATGAAAAGCCTGATATTAACTAAAAAATCTATGAGGGGGACGTAAGTACCTCACGGTACATGCCCTTGTGTCCCCCACTATTACTTAAAACTCGATTACAAAGGTAATACGTTTCGCGTTAATTTCAAAAAAAAAAAACAAACAAAAGTTAAAATGAAAAATATAGAGAAGATTATGTCAAGGAATATCCCTGAAATAATGGAAAAATATCCTGCTTCTGAAACAGATATCATTCTTGGGAAATAACGAATAAAAAGGAGCAGGGTCATTAATAGTCCTGCTCCTCTTTCTGATGTCCTTATTTTCAGTTATATCTTTCTCTGACCTTAGTCAGAGTGTGGCGTCGCATTAAAGGACGCGTAGTGTTTTGCCAATCGTTTTGCTTGGCGGTCAAACACTTCGATGGTTTTAATCTCAAAGCTCATAAAGCAACTCTTCGGCACTGCGTGTTTTGACGTTTCCTTGCTTTAACCCATCAAGTTTAGAGAAGGCTTCTGTTAGCCCTTCCTTAATTTCTTGATCGCTCATGACCTCTTTGTTCTCTGGTTCTACAAGCCTTTCAGCCAACCATTTACGATTGCTGGCCGTAAGCGAAAGACCTTGGAGGTAAGTCCAAAGGTTGTTCATTGATACTGCATTCATATATGTGTCGTTTTTGTTTCTGTCTGCAAGGACGGTACAAGCCGTCCACACCTTCGTCGGTGATGCCGAGCAGAGTGACGACCTCACCATGCTCTGTCTGAAACTCAGTTAGAACTGATGTCAATGGACGTCGGCATTCAGGTTGCGGCGAAGGAAGAAGGACTTGGTGGCAAGAAAAAAGAGTGCAACACCAAGGGCGTTGACGAAGGCGACGCTCCAGAAAGCAGCATTGTAACCCAGATGTTCGGCAATAATGCCCCCCAAGAGGATGCCCAGACCCATACCAATATCCCACGAGATGAGGATGGTGGAGTTAGCCGTGCCTCGCTGGTTATTAGGGGCTACGCAGATGGTCATGTTCTGGAAGGCGGGCCACATGTGACCATTACCCAAGCCAAGGAGAATGGCGCAACCGTAGTAGCCAACGAGCGTGAAGAGGGATGATGGCTGATGGAAGATGTGAGCCAGCGTGGGCAATAAGATAAAGATGGTGTAGCCAACGAGGGAGATGCACATGCCAGAACCGGCATTAAAGGTAAGACGCCCATTGCGCAAAGCCTTGCCACCCTGCAAGCGACTGAGTATCAGACCAATGGAGCAGAGCATGAAGAAGGTGCCTGTGCCCCCCGTAATACCTAACTGTTCCTTGCCATAGATGGCCAGATAATTGCTGAGCACACCAAAGCAGAAGCCAAAGGCCACCATGTTCAGTCCCAACAGCCATCCACGGACCAGGAAAAAACGGTCCAGTGAGAGTTTGCTCTTGTTGCGCTGTATCTCCTTGGCAGGCAGAGTGACGGTAGCATCGGTCAGCCACCCTAAGCAGGCAACCACAAGTGCTATCCAGAACAGCAGTTCGAAGCTGTGTGTCCAGCGATAGACAAAGATACCAATGGTGGGTGCTATGGCCATCGCCAGGTTGTTGGACATACCATAATAGCCAATACCCTCCGTTCTGCGACTCGATGGCAACACGTCGATAGCCACCGTAGCGTTAGATACCGTCAGTGCACCAAAGGGTCCACCATGAAGTGTACGCACGATGGTGAACAGCAACAGCGTGGATGCTGCCAAGTAGCCGGCAAAGAATATCGAGAAAGCAGCAAAACTAATCATCAACACCGTCTTGCGCGGGAACGAGTCGACGAAATAGCCACTGAACGGACGGAACAGCAATGCCGTGATGGTGTAGCCCGACAGCACCAGACCGATCACATCCTTCGTGGCACCAAAGTGTTCGCTGAGATACAGCGGCAGCAAGGGTGTCAGCACATAAAAGGCGAAAAACAGCGAGAAGTTGGCTGTCATCACCTTACAATAGTTCAGATTCCATAGTCGTTCGTTACTCATACCCCGATGATGAATAGCAACGACTGGTAAAGCTCAGCCAACAGCACGTAGAACAACAGGAACGGAGCACCCTGACGAATACCATAAAGCACCGCATCATAGACATCGGAAAGCGTATTGAAAGAGCCTGCGATGATGCCATAGAAAGCCCCCAAGGCAATGACACCAAAGGCGATGAAAGGTATCAAGGCCTGCGAGAAGGGCGAAGGCCACAGGCTGCCCGTAGCAGACAGCAGAACGGCGTGGGGCACAGCGACCATGAGCATGATGACACCTACATAGACCAACAGCAGGACGAATGTCATGATGCGCGCCCGACTGACACGATAGCTCTTGCCGAGGATCAGCACGCCACAGCAACGGAGCACGCCATAGGCCATTGCCAATAGCAATAGCCAGACAAGAATGGGTGTCGCCTGCAACAGTGCGAAGTGGCCAAAGAACCAGCGCAGGCCCTCGCCAGAGAGTAGCGAGCGGATGCCGCTACCAGGGAAGGCAGCGCTAAGCAGCCACGACACCAGCATCAGCAGCAGCTGGGCGCCAAACAGCGTAATGGCAATATGTGGGAGAAAACGTTTCAAAGTTGAAAGTTGAGAGTTGAAAGTTTACTGTTAATCTATATCGGGTTCAAGGTTATCGATATCGAGGATGCGTAGTTCAAGGGCACGCACCACAAGACGCGTAGCATTGACACTCTCACCATTAGGGAACAACTTGCGAACCAGTTCCATCTGGCGCTTCTCCAGACTCTTCACGCCAAACGGCATACCACGCAGACCCGTTATCTGCTCCTTCGTATAGCCCAGTGCCAGATGGCGCAGGAAACGCTCGTCGTACTCATCAATCTCGTAGTTGATGAGGGCTTCTTGACGAGCCAACTGAGAAGAGACAGCATGCTTGAAGCGATCGACAATCTTCTGCAGGATGGGCTCGTTGAATACCAGTTGCTTGCCTTCCATGACGGCCATCACGTCACGACGCGTCAGCAGTTCGCCACTCTTCAGAATGATGCCGTCAGCACCCGCATCGAGCACGTCGACCCACAGTTTCTCGTTGAGTATCTCGCCCGTAAAGATGAGTATCTTCACCTTCGGATAGAGCTCCTTGGTCTGACGGCAGATTTCCACACCTACCGTTGTAGAGCCACCCAGTCCGAGGTCGAGCAACACGAGGTCGGGCTGCTGTTGTTTGATGAGTCGCCAGAAGGCTGTCTCATTCTCAGCCGTGCCGATGACTTCCGCTTCTGGTATCTCGTTACGTATGATACCTTCTGTACCTTTCAGTTCGAGGGGTACGTCCTCAACGATAATCAGTTTAAATTTTTCCATTGTGTCGGGGTAATGTTATGTTGACTAAGTTATTATCTATGACGATGCCACAACCGCGACGGGCCGTAGCTTCACCGTGGTCACGCACTATCTGACGAATGAGAAGAGAGGTGAGTGGTGAGAGGCGAGTGGTGAGAGGAATGCTGAATACCACGTATTTATCATCCTTGACCTCTGCCTTGACCTCTAGCTTCTCACCTCTAGCTTCTAGCTTCTCACCTCTAATCAGTTCGAAGAGGTAGTGTAGCAGGTTCTCGTCGCCCAATACCTTCTGTCCGTAGAGTTCGACAGGATGTATGTGCAACTTGATGCGCTCCACCTGCGACGTAGCCTGTTGGATAAGGATTCCATAGAGGTCGCGGTAGTAGGCGGCAACCTCTGTCAACGACTGCATATCGCCGGCATCCACCAGTTGACGGATGCGCGAGGGGTAATACATCGTCTCGTGCTTCAGTGTTGATAGACAGTTGTCGAGCACGCTGTTGGCGACATGCAGATTGGCATTCTCCAGTTCCGCACGACGCAGCTCGTCGTCAGCCATCTCGATATTCGTCTGTTGCTGGCGCTCCTGGCGGAAACGCTGGTAGAGACGGTGACGGTAGTAGAGCATATAGTAGGCCGGTACGATGAGTACCAGCAGGACTAACAGCAGGATGACGGCAATACGCTTGTTTTGCTGCGACTGCTGCATGGTACGGCAGTAGTCAGCCAGCGTAGCATCGGCACTCAGCTCCTTGAAGAGTTGCGTATAGACCTTGTTATTATACGCATACAGCGACCACTCATGGAGTGCCAAGGCAGCCACCGCACTCTCGTTGCGGATGTCGAGGATAATCTGGTAGTTTGTGTCGATGCCATCATGCAACCACTCAATCTCTGCAGGGGTAGCATCGTCGCTCTCAGCCTGCATCAACAACTGTCCCTTAGGGTGCTGCTGTTGATAGTGAGCATTCAGACACGCACGGCACGAATCGGCAAACTCCAAGGTACGTGCATAGGTGCCGTTGATGTTCGAGAAATAGGCCGAGTCGGCAAAGATATGAGCACGGTCCAAGGCACTCTGTGCACTGAGGGGTGAGAGGTGAGCGGTGAGCGGTGAGAGGATAGCAAGAAGCAGGATGAGTCGTTTGATGCCCTTGGGCAGTCGGAAGAAGAAGCGCGAGCCCCTACCCTCCTCGCTCTCTGCCTGCAGACTGCAGACGGAGAACAGCTGACTGGTCTTGCGGTATTTCTCGATGATGCCCTTACAGTTCATCAGTCCGAAGCCGTGTCCCTGCTGCACCTTATGGTCGAAGACATGCGCCAGCACATCGGCATTCATGCCATGACCCGTATCAGCCACCGACACCTCTACATAGTTATCCTTCTCGGTAGCCGAGATATTCACATGACCACCTTCGGGCGTGAACTTACGGGCATTGTCTGCCAACGTGTTCAGCATGAAGAGCGTCAGCACACGGTCAGCCTTGACAGTGGCCTCGGTGGGTGACACACGCAGGTCGACACCCTTCATCTGGAACGTCTTCTTGCTACGTGCCACGATGTCGAACAGTGCCTGCAACGGGAAACTCTCCACATGCATGCTGAGCTCTCCTTGACGCAGCTGTATCCACTGGGTCAGTACCTCGTTCTGTTCGTTGATATTGTCCGTGAGCTCGCGGATGTAGTTTAGGCTTTCTTGTTTTCCTGGATTATCTAGTTTATCTAGAGATACTAGGTGATTCACCTCATGGCGGATGCGGTCGATAAGTGGCAGAATACCCATGGCCAGCGATATCTTGGCACGCTGTTCCAAATGGCGACGCTCATTACGCTCCACACGCAGACGAGCCTCGGCAACCTCTTCTTGTTTCTGTTCCAGCACATCGTCGAGCTGGTGGTCGTCTTGCTGGCGACGGTTCAGACGATTGAACAGCCATAGGAAGAACAGCAACAGCAGGATGGCAACGATAACGGCCAGTATCATCCAGTTGAGTTGGGTAGCCTCACGGTCCAGAATACCTGCACGGGCCTCCAGTTCCCGGTCCTGACGGGTCTGTTCCTGCAGATCTATATAGATATTGCGGTTATAGTCACTCTGGGGTTTGTCATCGACAGCGGAGTAAGCCACCGATAACTGTTCACGGATACTGGCAACAAGGTCAGGTGCCTGATTGATGCGCTTGTCAGCCAATGCTTTGTTCAGGTTGTCGAGCGCCTGATAGTCGTCGCCCATCGCATGATAGCAGGAAGCCAGCGTACGATAGGCACCCGCTATCTGATAAACATCACCATAGGTTTTAAACAGTTGAAGCGCCTCTTCAGCCAACGAGATATCACCCGTATGGTCAGCCAGTCCCTCCAATGCCTGCGCCTTGAAATAGGGATAGTGGCAACGGTCGGCAATCGTCAGACAGCGCTCCAGACACTCTATCTCGTCAGCACGAATCTGTTCGGCGCTGCCATCGGTCAGCACACCTCCGGCACCAATGTTATAAAGGTAGTTCAGATATTGCGCCGTATCACGACGGGCAACCTCTGTATCCATCGTCTGGATAGCCTCCACCGATTGGCGCTCCAGACCGACATAATAGTAGTAGGTGGAGTTGACAATAGCCATCTCCGTCTCTGCATAGTTCATGCGGCGCTGTAACCGTTCGGGCAACGCATCGCGCTCCTCCCTGATGCGCAACAGATGACTCTCTGCACGTTCACGATGCTCATAGAAAGCACGGTTGTCAGAGCGGCGCTGACAGAGACGCATCATCTGCACCTCAGCGATATAAAGTTCTATCTGATTATCAGTAACTGACAAAGCTTCGTTCAACTGTTGCTCAGCCTTGTCATAGTCCATACGTGCTATCGAAACAAAAGCCTTGTTGTTAAGGGCTTCTGCCCTACCCGCTGCATAGCCTGCAGCAGCGTCGTAGGCACGCTGGGCAAACAGTTCGGTAGAGTCGATATGACGATAATGATAGGCATAGGAAAGAGAATTCAGCTTGTCCACCACCTGCCTATCTGGCGATGAACAAGCTGAGAAAATAAGTAGTGCGAGGAGCGTGTTAAGCGCGAGCCTTAGCCACATAACCGAGTGCCTCCTTGCACTTGTCGGTTACATACTGCCAGTCACCGGCTTTCACCTTGTCGCTGGGGAACAGTTTCGAGCCCATACCTACGCAGAAGACGCCTGCCTTGAACCAGCCCTTCAGGTTCTCCTCCTCAGGAGCCACACCACCGGTCACCATAATCTTTGACCAGGGCATGGGAGCCTTGAGACCCTTGACCATATTGGGACCTACCACGTCGCCGGGGAATACCTTAGTCAGGTCGCAGCCCAGCTCCTGGGCCTTGCCAATCTCGCTGACGGTCATACAGCCAGGGCAGTAGGGCACCAGACGGCGGTTGCAGACGGGCGCTATCTCAGGATTGAACAGCGGACCTACCACGAAGCAGGCGCCCAACTGGATGTACAGGGCTGCCGTGGGAGCGTCGACAACAGAGCCAATGCCCAGTGCCAACTCAGGGCACTCCTTGTCGGCCCACTTCACCAGCTCACCGAAAATCTCGTGAGCGAAGTCACCGCGGTTTGTAAACTCGAAAGCACGAACGCCACCCTCATAGCAGGCCTTCACCACGTTCTTGCAAACTTCTAAGTCCTTGTGATAGAAGACGGGCACCATACCAGTGTCGCCAATCTTCTTCAGGACAGCAATCTTATCAAATTTTGCCATTTTATTATTTGACTATTTGACTATTTACTATTTGACAATTAATTAGCGCTGCACGCGGCCATTGGCATTACCACCTGCCAGGCTCTCTACTTCGTCAACACCTACCAGGTTGAAGTCACCATTGATGGTGTGCTTCAGAGCAGAAGCTGCTACAGCAAACTCCAGTGCCTCACCTTGAGTCTCCTTGGTCAGCAGACCATGAATCAGACCACCAGAGAAGGAGTCACCACCACCAACACGGTCGATGATAGGATTGATCTCGTAACGCTTAGACTGATAGAATTCCTTACCATCGTAGATCAGAGCCTTCCAGCCGTTGAACGTAGCACTGTAGCTCTCACGCAGCGTAGAGACGACATACTTGAAGCCGAACTCCTTCATCATCTGCTTGAAGATACCCTCATAGCCAGCAGCATCGGTCTGACCACCCTCTACGTCAGCATCGGGCTTGAAACCAAGGCAGAGCTCTGCATCTTCCTCGTTGCCAATACATACGTCGACGTACTTCATCAAAGGACGCATGATGCTGATAGCCTTCTCTGAAGTCCACAGCTTCTTGCGGAAGTTCAGGTCAACAGAAACCGTTACGCCATGACGCTTGGCAGCCTCACAAGCCAGCTTGGTCAACTCGGCAGCCTTGTCAGAGATAGCAGGTGTGATACCGCTCCAGTGGAACCAGGCAGCACCCTCCATGATAGCATCAAAATCGAAGTCCTTGGGATCGGCCTCGGCGATAGAGCTGTGAGCACGGTCGTAGATCACCTTTGAAGGACGCATAGAAGCACCAGTCTCAGCATAGTACAAACCGACACGGTCTCCACCGCGGGCAATGAACTGCGTATTCACACCATAGCGACGTAGGGCGTTGACGGCAATCTGGCCAATCTCGTGCTTGGGCAGCTTAGAAACAAAGTAAGCCTCGTGACCATAGTTAGCCACGCTGACAGCAACGTTAGCCTCACCACCACCAGGAATGATGCGGAATGACTCACTCTGAATGAAACGGTCGTTGCCCATGGGCGACAGGCGGAGCATAATCTCACCTAATGTTACAATTTTTGCCATTTGTTTTAGTATTACATTTAATAGAAATTGTATTTAAAGTGTCTGCAAAGATACGATATATTTTTCGATTGACAAAGAATTCAAGCAAAAATATTACAAAAACAACCGTAAACGTTTACCGCAAAGAAAAAACTACAATAATTCTTCGGTGTATCGTTTTTTTTCATTACCTTTGCAGAAATTATGGATACTGCTAAGATTAGAATCAAGGATATCGCAGAACGCGCAGGCGTTAGTGTAGGTACCGTGGACCGTGTGCTCCACGAGCGCCCCAACGTGTCACCGAAGGCGCTAGAAAAGGTCAAGAAGGCCCTGGAGGAGATGGACTACAAACCCAATATGTATGCCTCTGCACTGGCTTATAACAAGTCGTACAACTTCTTCATGGTGCTTCCTAAGCACGAGTCGGAGGCTTATTGGGAAGAGATAGAAGAAGGTGCAAGCACAGCCTGTGACCGTCTCCGCGACTTTCGCGTAGCTAATAAGGTGGCGTATTATAACCGTTTCGACACCAGTACCTTTGCAAAGACCATGACAGAGGTGCTCAGACAGCAACCTGACGGAGTCATCGTCGTACCTTCCCAGTTGGATATCACGAGAAAATACACTGATATCATGCATGAACAGGGAATACCCTTTATCCTGCTCGACTCCTACATGCCCGACCTTCGTCCATTGGCTTTCTTTGGACAGGATTCATTTTCCAGCGGTTTCTTTGCGGCCCGCATGCTGATGATTATCGCATCTAAGGAGAAAGAAATCATGCTGATGAAGCAGATGAGAAACGGGAATGTGGCCTCTAAACAGCAGGAGAACCGTGAGACGGGCTTCCGCCACTACATGCACGACCACTACCCTAACGTCACCATCCATGAGGTCAACCTGTCACTTGATGAGAAACGTGAGAGCTACGATGCTATCCTGGAAAAGTTCTTCGAAGAGCATCCATTGGTGCACCATTGCATCACGTTCAACTCCAAGGCACACTTAGTTGGTGAATACCTGTTGAGAAGCAACCGTCGCAACATCCAGATTATGGGCTACGATATGGTACCCAAGAATGCGGAATGCGTACGTCAGGGCAGCATCTCGTTCTTGATTGCCCAGCATGCCTTCATGCAGGGTTATGCTTGCATCGATACGCTTTTCAATGCTATCATTCTAAAGAAAGAGGTGGATCCAGTGAACTACATGCCCATCGAATTGCTTACCAAGGAGAATATTGATTTCTATCGTCGCAAAAATATTGGATAAAAAAAACAAATACTAAAAAAAAACAAATCATTATGGAACAAGCTACATTTTTAAAAATCAATCCAGCCGACTCAGTCGTTGTTTGTCTGGCCCCAAAAAAGAAGGGCGACATCATTGACGTTGACGGCAAACAAATCATCGTCAATCAAGACACACCAGCCGGTCACAAGGTACTTATCAAGGACGCTAAAGAAGGTGAAGACATCGTGAAGTATGGCTATCCTATCGGACATGCCCGTCAGGACTTAAAGGCTGGTGACTGGGTCAATGAGAATAACCTCAAGACCAATCTCAGTGGAACGTTGGAATACACATATAACCCTGTAAACCAGCCGCTTAATATTAAAGATGAAAAGCGAACCTTTAAGGGATATGTTCGTAAGAATGGGGATGTCGGTGTACGCAACGAGATATGGATTGTACCTACCGTAGGCTGTGTGAACGGCATCGCTGAACGACTCGCTGAGCAGCTACGCAAAGAGACCGGTATGAAAGATATTGATGCTATCTGGACATGGCATCATAATTATGGTTGTTCACAGCTTTCCGAAGACCACGAGAATACCCGCAAGGTGTTGCGCGACATCTGTCTGCATCCCAATGCTGGTGGTGTACTGGTGCTCAGTCTGGGCTGCGAGAACAACCAACCGGAGGACTTCATGGCAATGCTCGGCGACTACAATAAAGACCGCATCAAGCTATTGGTTACCCAGCGCGTAGAAGGCGACGAGATGGAAGCTGGCATGGCCATCCTCCGCGACCTCTATGCCAAGGCTAAACAGGACAAGCGTGAAGAAGTCAGTGTCAGCAAATTACGTGTAGGTCTGAAATGTGGTGGTTCTGACGGTTTCTCTGGTATCACCGCCAATCCATTAGTCGGCGAGTTCTCCGACTGGTTGGTAGCTCAGGGTGGCACGAGCATCCTGACCGAGGTTCCTGAGATGTTTGGCGCAGAGACCATTCTCATGAACCGTTGTGAGACACCAGAGCTGTTCGATAAGACGGTCTCTATGATTAATAATTTCAAGAACTACTTCCTCTCTCACGGAGAACCCGTTGGTGAGAACCCCAGTCCAGGCAACAAGGCTGGTGGTATCTCCACACTCGAAGACAAAGCGTTGGGCTGCACCCAGAAGTGCGGCAAGGCTCCCGTCAGTGGTGTGATGGAGTATGGTGACCGTCTGGAGCATACGGGACTGAACCTGTTGTCAGCACCAGGCAACGACTTAGTAGCATCGACAGCGTTGGCTTCTGCAGGATGCCATATCGTACTGTTCACTACAGGTCGCGGCACACCTTTCGGCACTTTTGTCCCCACCATGAAGATTGCCACCAATCCCACGCTGGCTAAGAACAAGCCCCACTGGGTTGACTTCTCTGCAGGTCAGCTTGTCGAGGGCCGCACCATGCAGGAGCTCGTTCCTGAGTTCATCGACAAGGTGTTAGCTGTAGCCAGTGGCGAGCCTGCCCGCAACGAGGAGAACGGCTATCGTGAAATATCCATATTCAAAAACGGAGTTACGTTATAACGTTATCCCGTTATTACGTTATAACGTCATAACGAAAAAGGATGAAGAAAGGGATTATCGCATTATCACCGTTAGCGGTATTCGTCATTTTGTATTTTGTCACGAGTATCATTGCTCGTGACTTTTACAAAGTGCCTATCACCGTGGCTTTCATGGCTGCATCGATGTATGCTGTCTTGATAAGTGGTAATATCCCTTTGCGTGAGCGCATCGACATCTATAGTCGTGGTGCCGCCAAGGGACAGATGATGCTGATGATTTGGATATTCATCTTGGCAGGAGCTTTTGCCCATACAGCCAAAGTGATGGGAGCTATCGATGCCACCGTCAATCTGGCACTGACATTATTGCCTGGCAATATGCTCTTGGCAGGACTGTTCCTTGCCGCCTGTTTTGTCTCTGTCAGTGTGGGAACCAGCGTAGGTACCATCGTAGCGCTGACGCCCATCGCTGCTGGCGTCGCACAACAGACAGGTACCAGTATCCCCTTGATGACAGCCGTCGTCGTGGGTGGTTCGTTCTTTGGCGACAACCTGTCGTTCATCTCCGACACCACTATTGCCGCCACCTCCACACAGGGCTGTAAGCTGAGTGACAAGTTCCGCGTCAACTCCTTCATTGTGATACCTGCAGCAGTGCTGATACTGGGAATATACCTATATATGGGACAAGGCATCACGTCGCCCCACAGTGTTGGCGACGTTTCGGTTTTCAAAGTCATCCCCTACCTCATCGTACTAATTACCGCCATCATGGGCATGAACGTCATGGCAGTACTCTCACTGGGTATCATCTTGACTGGTATCATTGGTGTGCTTGACGGTTCGTTCGACATTTACGGATGGTTCGGCGCTATGGGCGACGGCATCATCGGCATGGGCGAGCTGATTATTATCACCATGATGGCAGGAGGACTCCTGGAGATTATCAAGCATAATGGCGGTATCGATTTCATCATCCAGCGACTGACACGCCATGTATCCACCAAGCGTGGCGCTGAGATGACGGTAGCAGGACTGGTATCATTTGTTAATTTTTGTACGGCCAACAACACGGTGGCCATCATCACCGTGGGTGGCATTGCCAAACAGATAGCCGACCGATTCGGCGTCGATAACCGTAAGTGCGCATCAATTCTCGACACATTCTCTTGCGCCATGCAGGGACTTATCCCCTATGGTGCACAGATACTCATGGCAGCAGGTCTGGCACAACTGAATCCTATCAGCATCCTGCCTTACCTCTACTATCCGTTGGCTATTGGTATCGCTGCCATACTCTCTATATTATTAAGGTATCCGAAACGATATTCATAAAAATATACGATGGACATCATACAGCGCAACTTCCTACGCCTGCTCCGCTGTGGAGCCTTTGGCAAGACGGAGCCCATAGAGCCCATGTCGCATTGGAAATGGAACAGGCTCTACCAGATATCCCAGATTCATGGTGTTACGCCCTGGATTAGGAATGGTATCCGCCGCTGTCAGGACGACTTCTTCTTACAGATTCCGCCCTCCCTACGCCAGCATTTTGAGGATGACCAAACATCAACACGGGAAGAGCAAGGGCCAGAAGAGCTGACAAATCCCATGCTTAACCGCAAGCTGCAACAGCTTGCTGAGGAGTCTGGTTCTGAAGACCCGACGTTCAACCTGCTGCTGCGACTCATCCATATTGCTCGCAATATCATAACGCAGGGTATTAGCCTCCGTCAACTCATCATGCTGGGCATCTATCTGCGTACCACAAAAGATACCATTGAATATGAGGTTCTGAAAACGTGGATACGTCGTTTGGAGATGGGACACATGGCACGTCTGGAGGGGTCGATGCTCATGGAGCTGTTCGACTTTACCGAACAGGAGATACGCTTTACCGACGCAGCAGTTGATAAGAAGACACGAAAAGCAGTGGACGATATCTTCCAACTGACAGAGAAGAATGCTGCTGACTGGTACTTCACTCAAGGTCAGAGTATCTTCGTGCGTACCAGTGACTCGCGTGCGATGATGTGGCACGTCAAGCAGTCTGCACGCTACATGCGCTACTATCCTACAGAAGCTGTTACTAACTTTATGCGCAACTTTGCGCACTCTATGTCACATATTGAAGAATAACGTTAAACTCTAAACTTTAAACTCTAAACTATCATGGGACTATTCGATCTTTTCAAACGTGACCTCAGCAACGACCCTGATCTCACAAGGCTTCGCGACCTCATCATTATCAGTGCATCAGACAGCAACTACTCACTCGACGAGAATGGTATCATCCTGAATATCTGCCGCCAGGAAGGTATCGACATCGACAAGTTGCAGAAGTTGTTTAAGATGAACCCTGAGAAAATCAAGGACAACTACCCCACCAGTCTGGTAGAGAAAAGTAAATACCTGCGCCGTCTCATCGAGGTAATGGCTACCGATAAGGTCTGCTATCCACAGGAGATAGAGGCATTAAGGAATATCTCCCGTAACTTAGGATTCACCGACGAACAGACGGATGCAGAAATCAGAGACTACTGTAAGTGTCTGGGAAAGAAAGGAGATGCTGTGCTGGCCTCCTATGAAGAAAACAAATAGCTTCAGAGACTTGCTTATCAGTGACGGAAGCGTATCTCCCGGAGGTTATGGTTTCCCATAAAGCGGCTTTTATCAACATAGCCGCTGACGCCTGATATGCTGCCTTTACCCGTATACTGCCACATGGTAATCTCACGGTTGTCAGCAACCACCGGCTCTTCCTCCGTATACATGGCAATCATAATCTTGTAGTCATCAATCTTGCCCTGCAAGTGCTTATTATAGAAATTACGTCCCGTATAAATAAGCGGTTTCTGCTGGTATGCCTCCTCAATAAGGTCAAGGAAGTAGAACAGCGAGTCGCAGAACACGTCGGTAGAAAGCCCACCCGTACTCTCCACATCAATCATCGGCACCAAATCCTGCTCCTCAGGAATACACTGAGACTGGAAGTTACGTAACTGCTTCAACTGGTCAGTCTTCGGACGGTAGAAATGATAACTGCCTACCTTCAGACCCTGCTGATGAGCCATCCAGATGTTACGCTCGAAGGTGGCATCGATGCGATCACCGCCCTCGGTGGCCTTCAAATAGACATAGGCCATGTGGGTATTGTCGCCAATGGTCTCCCAGAACACATTTCCCTGATAGTGGCTAAGGTCGATACCATGGATATGAGAACACGTGTCCTCACACTGCACATAATAGTCCTGTGCGTGTGAAGGAATGGCCAGCAAAGAGAGAAATAAGGTTATATAGTGTGCTAAATGCTTCATTGTTTTCGTTAATATTTAAACATGCGAATCAGTACTTACGCCGTAGGAGCGTCGTCACTGGGCTGGTGAACAACCACCTTTACTTTGGAGATCCTGCGCTCCTCCATTTCCAGAATTTCGAAGGTGATGTTTTGGAAATCAATCTTCTCATGCAGCTTGGGGAACTCACCCTTGATTTCGAGTAGCAGACCTGCAATCGTATCGGCGTCGCCCTCTACCTCCTCAAAGGTCTCATCGTCCAGGTTCAGAATCTTATAGAAATCTGACAGCAACGTCTTACCCTCAAAGACATAGGTATTGGAATTGATGCGTTGGTAGTTCTTCTCGTCCTCGTCATACTCGTCGTTAATCTCACCGACAATCTCCTCCAGGACGTCTTCCAGCGTGACAATACCACTGGTACCGCCAAACTCGTCGACAACAATGGCAATATGCACCTTGTTCTCCTGGAACTCTCGCAGCAAATCATCAATCTTCTTGGTCTCCGGCACGAAATATGGCGGACGAATCAACGACTGCCAACGGAAAGAGGCCCCCTTGGTCAGGTGTGGCAGTAAGTCCTTGATATACAAGATGCCACGGATATTGTCGCTATTGTCCTGATAAACGGGGATACGTGAGTAGTTGTTCTCGACAATACATTGCAGGACTTCCTGAAATGTAGAGCGGAAGTCCAGGTCTACCACATCCTGTCGAGAGGTCATGATTTCCTTGGCGGTCTCGTCGCCAAAGCGCACAATACCCTCTAAGATGCGCTGTTCGTCCTTGATATCTTCCTTGTCAGTGAGTTCCAAAGCCTGTTCCAAATCATCAACGCTCAGCACATGGTTCTCCTTCTGCACCACCTTATCAGCCAGTCTGCCGGAACTTACCACAATGCTGGCGAAGGGATAAAACAGTTTTCTGCACAAAAGAATGCCGTTCACTGCTCCACGACAGAAGCGCAGCGGCTGCTGACCGGCATACACCTTCGGCATAATCTCGCCAAACAGTAACAACAGGAAGGTCAGCAAGACGGTAATGCAGAGGAATTCCAGCCACCATGCCTGTCCGAAATTTACGGTATGGTCGAAGAAGTAACCAAAAAGCATGATGATGGTCACGTTGACCAAGTTGTTTGTAATCAAAATGGTAGCTAATGTGCGCTCTGAATCTTCACGCAACTGCTTGATATGTTGGTCTTCCTCCGTTTTCTCCTCGTCAAGTTCACTCAAGTCGGCTGGTGACAGTGAGAAGAAAGCAATTTCCGAACCAGAAGCAAAACCTGAAGCGAACAACAGTCCGCAAGCCAGTAAACCGGCAATGATAGCCCCTGTTGACGGAGTCATCAGGGTCACTTCATTTAGTATTTCTAGAAAATAATCCATGAATTACATATTGGCAGAACCAGTAGGTTCCTGTGAGGGAGCTGCCGCCTTGGGAGTCAGCAGTTCCATGTTGTCAGCCCATATCTCAGTAGCCTGATGGCGCTGTCCCTGCTTGTCGTCCCACGTAGTATAACGTATACGTCCCTCGACATACAGTTTGTCGCCCTTATGAACATACTTCTCTACGATCTCGGCGAGTTTTCTCCATAACAAGACAGTATGCCAATCGGTACGGTCAGGTACCTGTGTACCGTTGGGCAGCGTATATCCACGCTCCTTAGTAGCAAGTTTTACACGAGCCACAGCTACGCCCTGCTCGACGTAACGCACCTCAGGATCTACTCCCACATTACCTATCAGCATTACTTTGTTCATCGTTTCTCAATCGCAAATAGTAGATGGTGAAAATTATTTCGCTCTTCCCAAGAATGTGAACTTGAAATTCTTACCCTTAGCTGAGGGGAACTGACTACGACGGTCCACGCGCTCAGAAAGGTGAGCTACGATACGATTGTAGCAGTCTATACCTGAAGCCGCCTTGACGCGAGCAACAAATGAGGTGTCACGGTACTGGAACTTTCCAGTGCCAGGAACCTGCTGCACACGTTTGAAGAGAATGGCACCTTCATACCAACCATAACGAGGTTCGTTGAGTGACATCAGCACGGGTGCTGTCTTACCACCCTGTTCAGAAGGACGCACGGCTTTCTTCTCCTTGAAATCCTGCATCGTCGTTGCCTCGGTCTTGATAATAATAAAGTACACGCGAGGGCGGATCTTGTAACGCTTAGGATAATAGACGTCGCTGGCTACATAGTCACGAATATCTTTCTCCAACACAGGATTCATAGCAATATCATCGATTTCTGATAAAAAAGCAATGGCTTCATCTGCACTATTTACCAGTACTTCACTGTCGAAATAACGAAGGTATAAATTCATTGAATGTGTTTGTTTTTCAAAATAAAAAATCAAAGAAGAGCGGAAAACGGGACTCGGACCCGCGACCCCAACCTTGGCAAGGTTGTGCTC
>R23__coassemble_889_pt1 | contig 16820 bp, 17 predicted proteins | sample R23__metabat2_high_PE_030 | metagenome-assembled genome bin R23 | reverse complement strand
AATAACAACAATAAAATCAAGATAAAACAATGAAAAGAACATTTCAGCCGCACAATCGTCGCCGCGTCAACAAGCATGGCTTCCGCGAGCGCATGGCAACAAAGAATGGTCGTCGCGTACTGGCTTCTCGCCGCGCTAAGGGCCGCAAGAAGTTAACTGTATCTGACGAGCACCACGGAAAGTAATTCTTTAGTGAGTCACGAATAAGAATTGGGTATGTTTTTTAGAAATATACCCAATTTTTTTTGCGTTTATCAAGAATTCTTTGTACTTTTGCGAAATCATAGCATTAGAGCAAGCATGAATATAAAAGAATCATTAGGTAAGATATTTGATCGCTACGTCGTCATCAACCTATCAGCAATGCTGGTGGTTGTCATTTTGCTATGCATCGGTGTAGGCTTTGGCCTGGACTTATACACGCATCATGGCGAGAACGTAGAGGTTCCCAATCTGAAAGGAATGGATTGCAAGAAGGCCGAGCGCAGACTCAGCGAATTAGGACTGACAGTTGTTGTCAGCGACTCTGGCTACAACAAGGAATTACCTGCCAACACCATTCTATTGCAGACACCCGGAGAAGGTCAGAAGGTGAAGAAAGGTCATATCATCTACGTGACCGTCAACTCCCCCTCTTCGCCCTCTTTTGCTTTGCCTGATTTGGTTGATAACTCCAGTTTCCGCGAAGCTGAAGCCAGGCTGACCGCTATGGGATTCCGCCTGAACCCACCTCAGCTAGTTGATGGTGAGAAAGACTGGGTATATGGCATCCTCTGTCGTGGCCGTCGTGTTTCCAATGGTGACCGTGTCTCTATAGAAAATCCGCTAACGCTGATGGTTGGCAAGGGTACCATAGAAGATTTGGACGATATCGACATGGTGGGTGCTGAGGAAATGGATGCTGGCGGTGAGACTGACGACTTCGAGGAAGTCAAGGAACCGTAATCAATAGATTGGAATGACGGAAGAACTCGACGATATAGAACTCTTAGATGGCGAATCTGATCTCGACCTTCAGGTCGAAGATGGCCAGCTGTATGAGCATTTGCGCATGGAAGTAGACCGTGGGCAAGAGCCTGTGCGCATTGATAAATATATGTCGGAACACGTGCAGCACTCTTCGCGCAACCGCATCCAGAAAGCTGCCGATGCCGGATTCATCCAAGTAAATGGCACACCTGTCAAGAGTAACTATAAGGTTCGTCCGGGCGATGTCATCACGTTGATGCTTGACCGTCCACACTATGATACGACTATTGAACCGGAGGATATTCCATTGGATGTTGTCTATGAAGACGACCAGTTGATGGTGATTAATAAACCCGCAGGACTGGTAGTACATCCAGGCGTGGGTAATTTCCACGGTACCTTGGTCAACGCCATTGCGTGGCACTTGCGCAATCTGCCTAGTTACGATCCCAATGATCCCAGCGTGGGTCTGGTACATCGTATTGACAAAGACACCAGCGGACTGCTTGTTGTTGCCAAGACGCCAGAAGCCAAGACGGAGTTGGGCGCACAGTTCTTCAACCATGATACCCACCGCAGCTATCAGGCTTTGGTGTGGGGCAACTTTACGGAAGACACCGGGCGCATAGAAGGTAATATAGGTCGCGACCCCAAAGACCGCCAGCGCATGGCTGTGTTCCCAGCAGGAGGTGACATCGGCAAAACCGCCGTCACCCATTACCGTGTATTGGAGCGCTATGGCTATACAACTTTGGTAGAGTGTCGTTTAGAGACAGGACGTACCCACCAGATTCGTGCCCACATGAAGCATATCGGTCATCCGTTGTTTGCTGACGAACGCTATGGAGGCATGGAGATTCTGCGTGGTGAGCGTACTGCCAGCTACAAGGCATATATCCAGAACTGCCTGAAGCTCTGCAATCGTCAGGCTTTGCATGCCAAGACATTAGGCTTTGTGCACCCCGTCACTCACGAGCAGATGGACTTCACCAGCGAACTGGCTGATGACATGCAAGCACTTATCGACAAGTGGCGCAATTATACTCGGAATATCGAAATAACGTAATAACGAAATAACGAAAAAAATATAAAATATGAAACAACTGAAACGCAACATTGCCATTGTGTGTGGTGGCGACTCTTCTGAGCACGACGTATCACTGCGCTCAGCACAGGGTCTTTACTCATTCTTTGATAAGGACCGCTATAACGTATATATCGTAGACATCAAAGGACAGGACTGGCACGTCGAACTGCCAGGAGGAATTACAGCACGCATTGACCGTAACGACTTCTCATTTGTAGAGGACGGTAAGGCCAAGCTCTTCGACTATGCCTACATCACGATTCATGGTACTCCTGGTGAGAACGGTATCCTGCAGGGTTACTTTGACCTGATGGGTCTGCCTTATTCTACCAGTGGTGTATTAGTTGAGGCTATGACGTTTGACAAATTCGTGCTGAACCAGTATCTGCGTAGCTATGGTGTCAGCGTGGCTGACTCGCTGCTGATTCGTCAAGGTTACGAGCAACTGGTGAGCGACGACGAGATAGAACAGCGCATCGGTATGCCATGTTTCGTAAAGCCTGCCGCCGACGGTTCCTCATTCGGTGTCAGCAAGGTTAAGAACAAAGACCAGTTGGCTCCTGCCATTCGTAAGGCTATGCTGGAGAGTTCAGAGATTATGGTTGAGCAGTTCTTGGAGGGTACAGAGATTTCCATCGGTGTCTATAAGACGCGTGAGAAGTCGGTCGTACTGCCTGCCACAGAGGTTGTTACCAGCAATGAGTTCTTTGATTACGATGCCAAGTATAACGGTCAGGTTGAAGAGATTACTCCTGCCCGTCTGCCAGAGGACGTAACCCGTCGTGTTCGTGAGATTACCAGTCACATCTACGACATTCTCCATTGTAATGGTATCATCCGTATCGACTATATCATCTCTAAGGAGGGTAAGATATCTATGCTGGAGGTAAATACCACGCCTGGTATGACAGTTACCAGTTTCATTCCCCAGCAGGTGCGCGCCGCTGGTCTGGAGATGAAGGATGTGTTGACCGATATCGTAGAAAATCAGTTTTAATAAAGTTTACGGTTTACTGTTTACAGTTTTGAGTTATGAGTAACGAGTTTGACGAGATAAGACCGTATGAGGCGGGTGAAATGAAGCAGGCGTTCAACGACTTGTTGAACGACCGCCAGTTTAGCACCATCATGAAGGGCTTTGCGCCTTGGCTGCCGAAAGGTCTGCGCAATGGACTGTTGCGACTGGCCTTTACAGGTGTCAAGACACCGCTGGATTTCCAGAAGCGTTTCATGAAACCTGTCGTCAAATGGATTATCCGCAAACACACCGATGGTTGCACGTTTGAAGATCTCTTACTGCCGACGGACAAGTCGCTGCGTTACATCTTCCTCAGCAATCATCGCGACATCGTGCTCGACTCAGCTTTTCTCGACGTCATGCTTGTCAACAATGGCTATCCTACTACGGTAGAAATAGGTATTGGTGACAACCTGCTCATCTATCCTTGGATTAAGCGACTGGTGCGCATGAACAAGGCCTTTACTGTGCGCCGTGGTTTGACAGCTCATGAGATGATGCGCTCCAGTCAGTTGATGAGTCGCTACATTCACTATGCTGTCACTGAAAAAAAGGAGAATATCTGGATAGCCCAACGTGAAGGTCGTGCCAAGGACTCCAGCGACAACACACAGGATGCTGTGCTGAAAATGCTGGCTATGGGTGGTGACCTCCGTGAGTTGAACATCTGTCCGCTCACTATCAGCTATGAGTTCGACCCCTGTGACTACCTGAAAGCGCAGGAGTTCCAGCAGAAGCGCGATAACCCTGCTTTCAAGAAGTCGCGCCAGGATGACCTCGACAATATGAAGACGGGTATCTTTGGTTACAAAGGCCGTGTCCACTATCGTTGTGGTACGCCCATCAACCAGTGGCTTGCTGAACTCGATGGTCTGCCCCGCAATGAGTACTTCCAACAGCTCAGTCAGCGCATTGACCGGGAGATTCATGCGGGCTACCGGCTCTATCCCTGCAATTATATTGCCTTGGACCGTTTAGAAGGCACCACGACCTATGTTAACCAATATACGTCCAAGGACATCGAGCGCTTCGACAAGTATCTGACAGGTCAGTTGGCTAAAATCAGTATTCCCAACAAAGATGAGGCTTTCTTGACAGAGCGTATGCTAACGATGTATGCTAACCCGGTACGCAACTATCTAAAGGCAAAAGTATGAAAAGGCTAGCGTCTTCTTTCTTCCTCTGTGTTCTCTTGTCTTTTTCTGTCTTTCTCTTATCCTGTGAGAAAGACAGCTATGAGAAAGGGGAGGGTCGCTACTCGTTGCTGCAGGCTGACTTCACCTATCTGACAATCAACAGTGAGAAACAGGCAGTATCCTTCCTCACCGATGAGGGTGAGAGCTTTCTCCTTACCAATCCGCAGAAGGCTTCATGGATAGAGACTGCTGATACTATCTATCGCGCCATCTTATATTATAATAAGGTGGAAAGCAACAAGGCTCACGTAACGTCTATGGCTAGTCTGCCCACCTTGAAACCGCGTCAAGCTAAAGAGTATAAACGCCTGCCTAAGGATCCTGTGGGTTTGGAGAGCTCTTGGCTGACACGCGATGGCAAGTATATCAATCTGGGTCTGCTCCTAAAAAACGGCCGTGATGCCAGTGGCAAGGAGGGTACTCACTCCTTGGCTGTCGCTCTTGACGAGCTACGTCAGAATGCTGACCAGACGCAGACGGCCTATTACCAACTGTTGCACGACCAGGGTGAAGCCCCCGAATACTATACCAACCGCCGGTACGTCTGTATCCTGTTACCAGCACAACAACGGCCAGACAGCGTGTGTCTGACCGTTAATACCTACGACGGTGTCGTCGTCAAGAAATTCAAATTGTAGCTCTTATTCCTCTGGTGAGAAGTCGTCCTTACCAACACCACAAATAGGACATACCCAGTCTTCGGGGATGTCTTCGAATGCTGTGCCGGGAGCGATACCGCTGTCAGGATCTCCTACTTCAGGGTCATACACGTAGCCACATGTCTCACATACGTACTTTTTCATAAGCTTTTAGTTTTTTCGGGATTGTTAGAAAAATAATGATTATCTCTTATCTATTATCTTTGTGACTTTCTCGACAATAGCCTCTGGTGCGATGTTGCGCATGCAGGCATAGTCGCCACGCAGACAAGGTTTCTGTCCGTAGATGCTGCACGGACGACAGTCAAGCGGTATCTGGACGGCATTCTCTTCCGTCTGTCCCCAGCCCATAAAGCCTGCATAAGGATGGGTGGCTCCCCATACGCTGACCACTGGTGTTCCTGTGAGCGATGCCAGATGCATATTCGAGGAGTCCATCGATATCATGACGTCGAGATGACTCATCAGGATCAATTCCTGGTGTAAGGTCTCCGCCAGTTTGCCCACATGCACACAGGCTGGATGTTGTTCACACCACTCTGTGAAGCATTGCTCTTCCTGTTCACCACGGCCAAAGAGGAGGATGCGTGCCTTGGGGTATTTGCTGATGAGCTGTTCTATCACCTGATGCATCAGACGCGGTGGATATGTCTTCCCCTCATGAGCAGCAAAAGGTGCTATGCCTATCCATTGCTCATAGTTCTTCTTGACACATATCTCCTTTGGCAACATGTTCAGGTTGCCGCCTTCCTCTGGGAAGATGCTCTTGAACTGAATCTCCACTGGATAGCCCAGCTTGGCAAAGACGTCGATATAGTTCTGGAAAGAGGTGGGCTGCTGAATCAGTTCCTTGTTCGTTGCCGACGTGATACGACGACGCCCTTTACGGTGCTTGTCGATATGGGCCACACGGTAGTGCCCCAGATTAAAGCGAATACGCAGATACTCGGAACGCAGCACGCTATGCAGGTCGGCAACAGCCGTAAACTGTTTGGCGGCCAGTCGGCGGTAAAGGGCGTTCAGTCCCTTGATACCACGATACTCGTTCTTCAGATCGGCAACCATGAAGCCTACGTTCGGTGCCAGATCTTCAAAGAAGGGGCGCGCAAACGCTCTGCTCAACACCGTGATGCGGATATCAGGATACTGATGTGCCAGGGAATAGACGACAGGCACCATCATAGCCACGTCGCCCATTGCTGAGAAGCGGATAACGAGTATGTGTTCTTTCTTCATTACTTTTTATACAGAATAGGATTGGTGGCAGGGTCGTTGTACATTTTCATCTGGCGATACACCTTCATGTACTTACGTCCAGCCTCAATGTCCTCCAACAACTGGTCGATAGCTGTCGAGAGGTCTACCTGCTGCTCCAACAGCACGTCGAGCTTAGCCTGACACTTCTGTACGTGCTCTGCATCGGCATCCTGACGCTCTGTCTGTTCCTTCATGTGCCATATCTTCAGTGCCAGAATACTCAGACGGTCGGTAGCCCATGCCGGACTCTCCGTATTCAGACGCGCATCGGCCTGTGGCTTCACGTCGGCATAAACCTTACGGAAGTAGGTATCAATCTCTTCTACCAAGTCTGTACGGTCCTGATTGGAACGGTCAATGCGACGCTTCAAGCCCAACGCTTCTGTAGGGTCGATATGGGGATCACGGATGATATCCTCCAAATGCCATTGCACGGTATCTATCCAGCACTTCAGGTAGAGACTATACTCAATCGTGTCACGCTCATAAGGGTTGTTGATGGGCGTATCTACGTGGTCTTTCAAGTGATAGTCACGAATAGCCTGATTGAAAATTTTATTTGCTTTTTCTGTAAATGTCATAGCGTTTGTTCTATTGTTTATTTTGCAAAGATACAACAAATAATTAATAATTCATCATTTTTCTGTAATTATTTTCGTAACTTTGCCATCAAAGATGGCGAAATTACTCCGTCTCGGCAAAAAAAGAAACGAGTTTCTTTGTTTTGCGCTCGCCTTTTCGTAACTTTGCAAAACAAAGAGAAAAGATGCATATCCATCCACTCCATACCAACAGCGAGCGGCCGGCACGTTTTACCTATCCGTTCTGCTACGAGCCACACCCTTTGTGCTGTCAGGCAGCAGCAGAGGTGCAGCAGTATATTGCGGCACATGAGGAGATACGTGCCGATGCCGACAATGGTAAGATGTTTGGGGTCTTGGTCGTGGAAAATGCCGACGGTTTGGCTTTTCTGGCGGCATACAGCGGATTGCTGGCAGGTCGTAACGACTGGCCGTATTTCGTGCCACCCGTATTCGACGCCCAACAGCCTGACGGCCACTTCAAAGTCACAGAGCGCGAGATATCAGCGAAAGGTGGTGACAAGGAGATGTCGCAGGAGTTGCAGATGTGGCTGTTCCACCAGTACCAGATGCTCAATGCCCGTGGTGAGACGAAAGACCTCGTGGATATCTGGCAGGAATACTACAGTCGTCCTAAGCTCCGAAAGAAATTCCCGTTACCCCCAGGAGGTACGGGCGACTGCTGTGCACCCAAACTGTTGCAGTATGCCTATCAGCACGGTTTGCATCCTGTCTGCATGGCAGAGTTCTGGTGGGGACAGTCCACTAAGGAGGAGTTGCGCCAGCACCTGAACTACTACCCAGCCTGTCGTGGTAAGTGCAAACCCATCCTGACGTGGATGCTGCAAGGACTGGATGTTGACCCAGACCCAGAGACGCAGGGTTTTGCACACATGGAGATACCCACCGTCTATGAGGACGACGATATGCTGGTGGTCAACAAACCCAGTGGCTTGCTCTCAGTACCAGGACGCATTGAGGAATATAGTGTGGAGACAGTTATGCATCAGCGTTACCCAGGTAGTTTCATTGCCCACCGCTTGGATATGGGTACCAGTGGACTGCTCATCGTAGCGAAGCATATCGAGGCGTACCACACGCTACAACAGCAGTTCATCCATCATGAGGTCAAGAAGAAATATGTGGCATTGCTGGAACGTGCAGGGCAAGGGTCAGGCACTATCAGCCTGCCTCTGCGTCCAGACCCGATGAACCGTCCGCGACAGGTGGCTGACAGGGAGCACGGCAAACGGGCTGTGACGCGCTATGAGTTCATCAGCGAACGCTTGGTGGCACTCTGGCCTGAGACGGGACGTACCCATCAGCTGCGCATCCACTGTGCACATCCCGACGGATTAAATAATCCTATTGTCGGCGACGAGCTCTACGGCACGAAAGGCCAGCGGCTCTGCCTGCATGCTGCCGAGATATGGTTCAAGCATCCGATAACTGGACAAGCAATGCATTTTGAGATAACCCCTGATTTCGTATGACACAGACATCATCCATACAGGCACTCCAACAGCAACGGCTATTGTTGCAGTTAGAGTACGAGACCGAGAAGGAGGCGTTCCGCCAACAGACCCAGCAAATGGGTATGGAGCGGAGGGTTAAGCGTGGCGATGCCTGGTGGCCCATCAAGTTCAGCAAGAGTTACTACAACTCGCTGAACCAGTTGGCTGTCGAGGTGGTGCGTACTGCCGATACAGATATAGAGCATAACTTCGAGTTTGGGAAACCGGTAGCCTTCTTTACTGTGGATGACGCTTCAGGCGCCATTAAGCACTTCCGCTACACAGGCACCGTCAGCTATGTCGATGGCGATCGAATGGTGGTTACCGTTCCTGATGCTTTCCCCATTGTGGATTTGCAAAACGCAGAAAGGCTGGGCATCCAGCTTTCGTTCGATGAGACCTCCTACCGCTTGATGATGGAGGCGCTGGACCGTGCCATTCGTGGCAAGGGACGCTTGGGCTATCTGCGCGACCTCTTCTATTCACACCAGAAGCCAGAGACCTTCGTATTCCCACCCATGCACTTCCCATATCTGAACCAGACGCAGGAGGATGCTGTCAATATGGTGCTGCGTGCCAAGGATGTGGCTATCGTGCATGGACCTCCAGGTACGGGTAAGACGACCACACTTGTTGAGGCCATCCGTGAGACGCTGATGCGTGAGAATCAGGTGCTGGTGTGTGCACAGAGCAATATGGCGGTCGACTGGATATCTGAGAAACTGGTGGATAGAGGCATCAATGTGCTACGCATCGGCAATCCGACGCGTGTCAACGACAAGATGCTGTCGTTCACCTATGAGCGACGTTTCGAGGCGCATCCCGATTATCCGCACTTGTGGGCTATCCGCAAGGCCATCCGCGAGCTGCGTAGTCACCGTAAGAGGGGCGACGGATACCACCAGAAGCTGGAGAGCCTGAAGAGCCGTGCCACCGAACTGGAGATACGCATCAACAACGAACTCTTTGGCGAGGCGCGTGTCATTGCCTCCACACTTGTCGGTGCCGCCAACCGTCTGCTCGACGGTCAGAAGTTTGGCACCTTATTTATCGATGAGGCGGCACAGGCTTTGGAGGCAGCCTGCTGGATACCCCTGCGGCGCGTCAGTCGTGTGGTGCTGGCGGGCGACCACTGTCAGTTGCCCCCCACCGTCAAGAGTATTGCTGCCCTGAAGGCTGGGCTGGGCAAGACGCTGATGGAGCGCATCGTAGAGATGCATCCGGAGGCTGTCACGTTGCTGAAGATACAATACCGCATGAACGACGACATCATGCGTTTCTCCTCCAACTATTTCTATGGTGGACAGGTGGAGAGTGCGCCAGAGGTCCGCTTCCGCAGCATCCTTGATATGGACATCCCGATGACCTGGATTGACACGTCTGCATTTGCAGACTCTGTGTCCAATGATAATGTGTCCGACGGTTCTGCCGTCGGGGCTTTCAAGGAGGAATTTGTCGGCGAGTCCTTTGGCCGCATCAACAAGGCAGAGGCGGAGCTGACGCTGCTCGCCCTGCAGAACTACTTCGAGAAGATTGGCAAGCAGCGCCTGCTCGACGAGCGTATTGACGTAGGCATCATCTCGCCTTACCGTGCCCAGGTGCAGTATCTGCGCCGTCTGCTGATGAAGCGCGAATACTTTAAGCCTTTCCGTCGTCTAATCAGCGTCAACACCGTCGATGGCTTCCAAGGACAGGAGCGCGATATTATTGTCATCTCCCTGGTACGCTCTAATGACGAGGGACAGATAGGTTTCCTGCGCGACCTGCGCCGCATGAATGTGGCCATTACCCGTGCTCGCATGAAACTCATTATTCTGGGCAATGCTCCTACCATGACCCGTCACCCGTTTTATCGCCAGTTGTGGCAATATATTGATAATTTATAAGGGTAATTATTTGTGTGTTTCAGTTTTTTGCAGTAATTTTGCACACTGATAAGTAAAATGTGCCATGAGCAAGATTGAAATTAAACCAGTGACTACTCGCAAGGAACTGCAGCAGTTTGTGCAGTTCTTCTACGACCTTTATCGCGACTGCAAGTATGCTGTTCCCTATATCTACAGTGAAGAGATGTCGGCATTGCGAGAAGACAAGAATACTTCCTTTGAGTGCTGCGAGGCCCAGTATTTCATGGCCTTTCGCGACGGCAAGTTGGTAGGACGTGTGGCGGCTATCATCAACCACCGTGCCAACGAGCGTTGGGATCGTAAGCAGGTACGCTTCAGCTGGTTCGATTTCGTGGACGACCCAGAGGTCAGTGCCGCCTTGCTCAAGAGCGTTGAGGACTGGGGACGCCAGAAAGGAATGACGGAGATAGCAGGTCCTATTGGCTTCATCGATACCGACCGTGAGGGAATGCTCGTCGATGGTTTCGACACGCTCTCCACCATGTACATCAACTACAACTACCCCTACTATCCGCAACACATGGAGCAGCTTGCCGGTTACGAGAAAGCTAACGACTGGGTGGAGTTGCGCGTCAAGGTGCCAGAGCGCGTGCCTGACAAGTTTGCAAAGATTACCGAGATGGTGCGTAAGCGCTATGGACTGCGTGTTCATAAGTTCACGCGCAAGGAACTCATTGCTGAGGGGTGGGGTAAACGCATCTTCGACCTGCTCAACGAGACCTATAAGGACCTCTATGGCTTCAGCCAGTTGTCTGATTACCAGATAAACCAACTTGTCAACGACTACATCAAGATTGCTGACCTCAACTTGGTAACAGGTGTGATGGATGGTGACAAACTGGTGGGCTTTGGCATAACTTTCCCCTCATTCTCACGAGCCCTCCAGAAGACGCACGATGGTCGCTACCTGCCCTTTGGCTGGTGGCATCTGCTGAAGATACTCAAGTGGCACAAGACTGACACCGTCGATCTCCTGCTCATCGGTGTACTGCCCGAATATCGTAGTAAGGGTGCCAACGCCCTCATCTTCGACGACCTCATCCGCCAGTTCCAGGCCTATGGCTTCGACTGGGCTGAGACGGGTCCGCAGATGGAGAGTAACGAGGGTGTTCTCTCCCAGTGGCAGTATCTGGAGTCCGTCCCTCATCGCCGTCACCGCTGCTATCGCAAAGACCTCTAAATCGCACAGCGTGCCTGTCACCGCGTGTCCTTACCGCGTTTCTTGGAATATATCCAAGTCTTTGTTATAGGCTGGCGATTGGATAGACAGCAGGTTGAGGACAGAATGGAAGATGTAATGCTGTTCGAGCACCGCAGGCAGGTCGCTCTTGTAGGTTCTGAAATTCTCCGAAGTCCATACCAGGAACGGTATCTCGTACTGCTCTTTGGGTGCCAGTTTCATCGGTAGTCCATGCATGAACATCTTGTTTTCGCCAAGTGACTCACCATGATCGGAAATAAAAATCATGGCACTCTTCCAGTCCGTCATAGCGTGCAGGGTGTTAATAAGACTGTCAAGAAGATAGTCTGTATAGCGAATCGTATTGTCATAGGCATTAACCAGCATGCCTACATTCTTTTCACCCTCTTCCACGTTCATTGCCACAGGTTTGTATATCTCGAATTCCTTGGGGTATTTATTGGCATATTGTGGCCCGTGGCTGGTGCTTGTATGCAGGATGATGAGCACCTTGTTCTTCTTGCTTGACTCAATGCGTTCACGAAGACCATGATAGAGAATATCATCGTAGGCATTGCTCACGCCATAGAGGTCGGCCAACTGCGGGTCTGTGAGATATTCGTCGATATGGATGGGCGGCTCACCCCAGTTAGAGGTGCGCCACGATACGTCGACACCCGTGCGGAATGCATAGTTGGGAAGCAGTTCATAAAGGTCATCGCAGTCTTTCGGTTCAAGAATTGCCTTGCTGCCGGCTGTGGTATAAGTGGCACATGAGTTAGCCTGATACACCTTCAGCTCCTTTTGTTTCGACAGCAGTGGATTGGTGTCACGCTTGTAACCGTAGAGCTGGAAATTGGCTTTCCTGGCCGACTCACCGATGACGAGCACCACGACAGCCTTCTCCTCATCGGTAATCTTACCGTCGGGCAGTTTGATTTCCTCTGCCTGCTCGTCTTGACTGAAACTAATGATGCGATATGTATTTGCGATGTACGACCAGGGCTGCAACAGTCCTCCCAATTCTGTGTCGTGCTGACTGATGAACAGCGTCTGGTTAATATTCAGTAATCCGATGACAAGTATAACGGCCAGCGAACCACCGCAATAAATGCCGAGCTTTCTGGCCTTGCCCATCACTACCGGTTGGAACAGACAGAACAAGGCAGGAAGAACACCAAAGACAAGGATGAAAAGCCATAGTCCCCAACTGAAGAAGCCTGAAGCCTCCGAGTATCTGGTGTTGAACACGTTCTCAATGGTGGTGGCATCGATGAACACGCTGTAGGTCAGAATAAAATAGACGGCTGTGGCATTGATTAGCGACAGGATTGCCAGCACTATTCGCCCAACTATTCTCATGCAGAACATGGCCAGATAGGTCATCATAAAGTTCAGCACCAACATGATGATCACCAGCGATGCTATCAGCCAAACGACACCCACTGGTCCTTCATTGCTGTTGTCGATGACGAACTGAAAGAATGGTAAGTTGTACAGCAGCAGTGTGCCGATGCTGACGATACAGGAGAAGGTGAATAGTGATAAGCGGGTAGAGAATAGTGCTTTCTTCGCCTTGCGTAATAATTCCATCATTTGATTTCTTCGTTTTCAGTTTTCCATTGCAAAGATAAACAAAATATTTCAAACTCAAAAGAATCTATTCCCTTTTCTTGGTATTTTCAAAGATTAGTACTATCTTTGCAGCGGATATTAAAGTAAACAAAAATGTGTACGTATAATATTGTCTTGGACGACAAGTTGGTGGCTCAAGCTGAAAGTTCACTTAGCCATTCAGGTATAGAGTTGCAACTATGGTTGCAGCGTCAGGTGGAGCAATTACTGCTTCAACAGATAAACCGTGCCAACAAAGTCTTCATAGAGAATGGAGAGGTGAAAATGCAGATTTCATCAGACACCATTGATTTAGAGGAAGCCAGACAATTGCTTCACGAAATGGTGGACTTAGAGTATTCTTTACCATGAGATATATTCTTAAGAAACAGTGTTTGTTAAAGATAGCCACATTCTATCAAAATGTAGCAAAAAAATACAAACACACCTATTCTAGGGAGTTAATGCATAAAAACATTGACGATGCAATTGACTCTGCATACGAAATAGAGAAAAAGCTATTAAGGCGTAAACCCACCATTAAGCGATGGGCTGGTTACCATATGGCAAATACAGACAATTGGTATTACGCATATACTATTGATGGAGATACTATCACTATACATGATGCATGCCATGCACAAAACATGCATGATTCACAAAAACAATAAAAATCTGGGAAGCAACTGACAAATGGTAAGAGAGAAAAATGCCTGCTCATTCTCTCACCAGCCAGCGCTTCCCAGTAGGTCAAAAAATGCAACGCCACACTTTGACTTTAGTCAAAGAACTGTCGCGTACCCTCACGGGCGGGCGACAGCATAAATATAAAAAACTTACATTTTAATTCACGTTGACGAACCGACCCTCACGGGCTAGCCGCCATTATTAACTAAATTTTAAAACTATATAAGAATATAGTTGTCGACAAGTGGAGAGTCGAACTCCATGTTTGCCCACCGACTGGGCACCTGCGTTATACATCTTCCCTCTTCCTTCTTCTCTGACCTTGGTCAGAGAACGCATTTAGCGAGTAATCGCATTTATATTTGTCGCAAAGCGAAGTTTCGCTCTTCCTATAGTGCCATCTCATGACAGCTTTGCTATTACATCATACTTCTTCCATCAGACATCTAAAAGTGGATCAGAGGAACCGTCCCCACTTGTCCTTGGTTTAAGAGAGAATTCGAGCTTTGCTCGCTTCGCTAGTCGAAGAACTTCCAATGGTGATATGGCCGCTTGTCGGTTTTTAGAAATGGTGGTATCGCTCGCGAAGCCTGTGCCCTAAAGGGCGAGCGATGGAACGGGGGGACGGGTCGTTCCAAAATTCCCAAAGATGATATCGAGGCAGCCCTGAAGATGTATGATAGCACTACGGTAACCCACAAAAAAAGTAGGTTACCGTAGTAAAATAACGCATTTTTTATTTTAATTTCTAAAAATATATATTATCTTTGCACCAAAAATAAACATATTTGGTATGGAGAATAAGAATATAATGGTGGGCAGGCATCAAGAACTTGTACTCCTGCAGGAAATAATCAGTTCCCCCAAGGCAGAATTGGTTGCCATATACGGACGTAGACGTATAGGTAAAACATTCCTTATTGATAAGACCTTTGATGCAAAATATGATTTCTATACTACCGGTATCTACGAAGGTACTCGTAAAGAACAACTGACTAACTTTTCAACTCAACTTGGTATCTATGCAAAGAAGAAGTACAAGGTTCCCAAGGATTGGATGGAGGCGTTCCTTATGCTTCGTGAGTATATGGAGACTTTGCTTGATAAGGAACGCATAGACATCTTCATTGACGAACTCCCATGGCTTGATACTCCCCGCTCACGTTTTCTTAAAGCTTTTGATTTGTTCTGGAATGGCTGGGCATCGAAACATGACAATATCAAACTTATTGTCTGTGGTTCGGCTACTACCTGGATGACTAACAAGTTGCTTGGCGATAAGGGCGGACTACATAATAGGGTAACAAAGCAAATTTATCTACGCCCTTTCAATCTCAGTGAAACAGAGGAATTCCTGAAATTACGAGGTTTTGATCTATCACGTCAGCATATCATTGAAACCTATATGGCTGTTGGTGGAACGCCTTATTATCTTGATATGATGAGTCGAAGTTTGAGCGTTGCCCAAAACATAGATGCGTTATTCTTTTCTGAGAATGCACCACTACAGAAAGAGTATAATTTCCTCTATAAGTCGCTTTTTAAAGAGTCGCGACTCTATCGGCGAGTTGTTGAAGTACTCTCAAAGCAGATGAAAGGTTTGACACGCCAGGACCTGATTAAGGAAATAGGAATAGAAGACAGCGGTTATTTCTCAGATGTTCTCGAAGATTTGTGCAATTGTGATTTCATCCGTAGTTACAATGCTTTTGGAAAGTCAGAACGTGATGTGATGTATCAACTTACTGACCTCTACTCTTTGTTCTATCTCCGTTTCGTTAAGAACTATCATGGAGGTGACGAACACTACTGGAGTCATCTGGGACAGGATATTTCCAGTTGGGAGGGCTATGCTTTTGAACAAGTTTGCTTGCACCATATTCCTCAAATCAAACATAAGTTGGGCATCAGCGGTATCCTGACAAATGTATGCTCATGGTCATGTAAGCCATATATAGGCAAGGATGGTGAAGAACATAAGGGTGCCCAGATTGACCTGATTATTGACCGTGGTGATAAGACCATCAATCTCTGCGAGATGAAGTTTACTAACAAGCCCTTCGCAATTTCTGCTGAATATGCACAACGAATGCTGGAACGGCGTGATACATTCCGTGAGGTAACCGAAACGAATAAGTCTCTTCAATTGACAATGGTGACTTCTGCAGGTTTGGTGCACAATGCAGGATGGCAAAGTATAAATAATGAGGTAGACGTTGACGATCTTTTTCATGGTTAACGGTTCACGATTATGACGCAGGACGAAAGGTGGCGTATGATGAAGGACTACCCTGACAAGATGACGGCGGAGCAGGTGAGGAGGTTTGGTGAGGATGTGCTGAACATCGTGAGCCAGATTCCTCGTGGGAAGGTGACGACATACGGTGATATTGCTGCGCTGGCTGGATGGCCGAGTCATTCCCGAATGGTGGGGCGCACGCTGAGGTATACGCCTGGGGCGGAGTCGCTCCCTTGTCACCGGGTGGTGAACAAGGAGGGGCGCACGGCGCCGGGGTGGGCTCGGCAGAGGACTCTTTTGGAGGAAGAGGGGGTCGCGTTCAAGGCTAATGGGCATGTGGACATGAGCAGGTTTCTTTGGGAACCGGAGAGTAATGGTTAACTATTAGGTCTCGCAGAAATCGCTGAAATCGCAGAAAGGAATCCCGAGTAACAGTGCGCGGGCACGAGCCATTGAATTTGTATCCTTCGTGGTGGGTTGGCTATGGAGTGATAAGCATATATTATATCCTTTCTTGTTTGAGCCCAACCTGCATGAAGTGGTGTGGGCTGGCGAAACACTGAAGGAGGTGGTCAGCAAGCATCCTGAGGAGATTCTTGGTCGTGAGGTGTGCAGACGGTATGGCGGCGAGTTGCCCCAACGACCGCAAACTACGTGACACAATACTTGCCATCATCGTAGAGAAAACACACCCAGACCTTAAGCTAATCCTGGCACGCTTCGATGAGTTGGCTGCATTTCTGAAGAAGCCTATCACTTAAGATCTCCCAAAAAAAATCTGGGAAGCAACTGACAAATGGTAAGAGAGAAAAATGCCTGCTCATTCTCTCACCAGCCAGCGCTTCCCAGTAGGTCAAAAAATGCAACGCCACACTTTGACTTTAGTCAAAGAACTGTCGCGTACCCTCACGG
>R23__coassemble_838_pt1 | contig 17581 bp, 17 predicted proteins | sample R23__metabat2_high_PE_030 | metagenome-assembled genome bin R23 | reverse complement strand
GGGAAGTGCTGTTGAAGGTTATAGTAGCAGCCGCCACCGCCGCCATTACGGCGCTTACGACCACGTCATGTATGGGCTGTGGCCCATTCTGACTACGAGTTCTCTGACCTTGGTCAGAGTGTGGCGTTGCAATGCATGGGTCACGGCCCGTTGGCATTCTTTGACTAAAGTCTAAGTGTGGCGTTGCAATCTAAAAAAATTCGCCTGCTGCAAGAATTAATGCGGCAGGCGATTATCATTTAAAGTTTTTTGTTCATTGAAAAGAGGGTGCTTAGTACAGGTCTTTCTCGCTGTAGTAAGCGTCTTCGTGCGCTTCAGACGAGGTTGCCAGCATCTGTTGCGTGGCAATCTTGATAACCTCGGATTGAGGACGGTTATATGTCTTCTTAATAGTTTTCATCATTAATAGTTACCTATTTCCGGCGCAAAGGTACAAAATAACGTGGAAATGACAAAACAATTAGAAGGGAATAATTTTGTACAGTGTGCAAACGGTTACAAAATATTGCCCATCCAACTTTTAATTTATGTTAAGAAAGCTGTGCTTGTAAGAAGATAGCGGGTGTACGTCTGGCATCTATGAAAAAATTAGGGTTGTCGATTAATCTTTACGGGTTTTGATTCGTCTAAGAAATGACAACTAACTAACATTCATTCATTATTAAACAACCAAAACGATGAAAAAAGTATTAATGATGCTGGCCTTGATGGCCATTCCGTTTGCCATGCAAGGACAGACGAAGTTCCACGACGTAGAGGCTAACGAAGCGCAGGGTGCAGTAAAGAAAATCAGCCAAAACATCATGGGGCACAACCAGGTGACAACGTTCACACAGGACGGCAAGATGCAGCGTGAAGGTGTTACTGACGCTGTTTATGATGCTAATGGTTTCTTGCAGTCTATGAAGATGTCGTTCCAAGGGAATGAGGTTACCATTAAGTACACATGGAAGGACGGCAAGCTGGCCACTCAGTCTATGGATATGATGGGCAACCCGATGACTTTTATCTTTACCTATAACGACAAGGGTGCCATCGCCAGCCAGTCAATGGATATGGGTGGACAGGAGATGAAGATGGAGTACACCGATTATAAGTATGATGCCAAGGGTAACTGGATCAGTCGTAAGACCCAGATGATGGGACAAGACATGGAACAGACCCGTACCATTGAGTATTACGAGTAAGGTTAAAGTTGAAAGTTGAAAGTTGAAAGTTGAAAGGTTAAAGTTGAAAATGGAATAAAGAAAGGCTGCGAGAAATGAATCCGCAGCCTTTTTTATGTGCAAAATCTTGTCGTCAAATCTTAGCAAGTTCTACAGCCATCTGCTCTTGCAGCTCCTTGGCCTTCTGCGCTGCCACCTCGGCGAAGTCGTTGCCGTTGGAGGCGAAGATGATGCCACGAGAGGAGTTGACCAGCAGACCGCAGTCCTTCGTCATGCCATATTTGCAGACCTCCTGTAGCGAACCGCCCTGTGCACCAACACCAGGCACCAGCAGGAAGTGGTCGGGCACAATCTTACGGATATCCTCGAACATCTGTCCCTGCGTAGCACCTACAACATACATCATGTTGTCTTTGTTGCCCCATTGCTGAGAGATTCTCAGTACCTTCTCAAAGAGGCGCTCGCCCTGAGCGTCCTCCATAAGCTGGAAGTCGTGGCTGCCCTTGTTGCTGGTCAGCGCCAACAGGATGACCCACTTGCCGTCGTACTCCAGGAAGGGACTGACGGAGTCTTCACCCATATAGGGTGCTACGGTAACAGCATCGGCCTGAGCGTCGCCCTCGAAGAATGAACGGGCATACATCTTCGACGTGTTGCCGATGTCTCCGCGCTTGGCGTCGGCTATGATGAAGTGGTTGGGGTAGTTCTCGCGAATGTAGCTGACCGTCTCCTCGTAGGCCACCAGTCCATTGGCACCCAGTGCCTCGTAGAATGCCAGATTGGGCTTGTACGCTACGCAGTAAGGTGCAGTAGCGTCGATGATGTATTGGTTGAAGAGGATGATGGCCAGCGACTCGTCATACTCCTCGTCGTCTGCTGCAAGTTCAGCCTTGCACTCATCAATCACACACTGGGGAATCTTCTTAATGTCTGGGTCGAGACCCACGCAGAGAAACGACTGTTTCTCGCGGATTTGCTTTATCAGTTCTTTTCTTTCCATTTTTGAATGAGGTTTATCATGTAATAACAGATGATGTAGCCGAAAATCCAGGCAGCAAAGAATACTGCTAAATGTAACAAGACATTTTCTCGTACATTGAAATAGTCGATTGCAATATCTGCAGTTACTACGGCTACTAAAATACAGAGAAAGCCTTGCCAGCCTAAATCTTGGAAGGATTTCTTGATACCTTCCTTAGTCCATTCTTTTTTTACCTCTTCCCAAAATCCCATATTTTAATTTGTTTGAATCATAGTTCTGTTTCTTTCATGCGTTCAGCGTTCTCGGCAACTGTGAGGGCATCAATCATGGGTTGAATGTCGCCACCAAGGAAGCCCTGCAGGTCGTGGGTAGTGTAACCGATGCGATGGTCGGTGACACGGCCTTGTGGGAAGTTGTAGGTACGAATCTTGGCAGAACGGTCGCCCGTAGACACGAGGCTCTTACGACGGCTGGCGATGTCGTCCATATACTTCTGATGTTCCTTATCATAGATAAAGGTATAGAGGCGCGAGAGTGCACGCTCCTTGTTCTTGGGTTGGTCGCGCGTCTCGGTACACTCGATGAGTATCTCCTCTGTCTCGCCCGTATTGGGGTTCTTCCACATATAGCGCAGACGTACACCAGACTCCACCTTGTTGACGTTCTGACCACCGGCACCACTGGAGCGGAAGGTGTCCCACTTGATTTCGCCCTCGTTGACGTGCACCTCAAACTTGTCAGCCTCAGGCAGTACGGCAACGGTAGCAGCAGAGGTGTGCATACGACCCTGTGTCTCCGTAGCGGGCACACGCTGTACGCGGTGTACACCCGACTCGTATTTCAGCGTGCCATAGACGTCGGCACCACTGACTGCAAAGTCAATCTCCTTGAAACCACCAACAGCGCCCTCAGAGACACTGGTGATAGAGACCTGCCAACCCTTCGACTCGCAGTAGCTCTTGTACATCTTGAACAGGTCGCCAGCAAAGAGCGCAGCCTCGTCGCCACCCGTGCCAGCACGGATTTCCATCTGCACGTTCTTGGCGTCTTCAGGGTCTTTAGGAATGAGCGCTATTTTGATTTCCTCCTCCAGTTTGGGCTGCAGGGCCTCGTTCTCCGACAGCTCCTCACGAGCCATCTCCTTCATCTCCGGGTCAGTCTCGTTGGCCAGGATATCCTTGGCCTCCTTGATACTGTTCAAACAGGCGATGTAGCGTTTGCGGGCATCCATAATGTCACCCAGGTCTTTATATTCCTTCGTCAATTTCACGAAGCGGTTCTGGTCAGCTATCACGTCAGGGTCGGTGATGAGCGTCGACACCTCTTCAAAGCGTGCCTCCAGACCGTCGAGTTTCTGTAAGATACTGTTATTTTCCATATTCGGGTGCAAAATTACGAATAAGTGAGCGAAAAACCAAATTTATTTGGGATTTTCCGAACGTGAGTAATTTCGACTAAAGGTCAAAGGTACAAAATAATTCTTAATTCTTAATTCTTAATTCTTAATTTTTTGCTACCTTTGCAGCGTGAAAACGAAAGACATACATATTAGCGAATACAATTACGAGTTGCCCGACGAGCGCATAGCCAAGTTTCCAAAGGCTGAGCGCGACCACTCGAAGCTGCTCGTCTACAACAAGGGTGAGGTAGAAGAGGACATCTTCTACAACCTGCCGAACTATCTGCCTCAGGGGGCTTTGATGGTGTATAATAATACGAAGGTCATCCAGGCACGTCTGCACTTCCGCAAGGAGACGGGCGCACTGATAGAGATATTCCTCTTGGAGCCTGCTGAGCCTGCCGACTACGAACAGATGTTCCAACAGACGCGCCGCTGCTCATGGCTTTGTCTGGTGGGTAACCAAAAGAAGTGGATTGCGCGCCACACTTCGACCCCTGGGTCGAAGAAAGAGGGAACACTCACAAGAGAGTTAAGAGTTAAGAATGAAGAAGTAAGAGTTTCTGCCACGCGTCGTGGAGAGCACGGAACGAGTCAATGGATAGACTTGGAGTGGGACAACGAACGCGTGAACTTCGCCGAAATTCTCGACGAGATGGGTGAACTGCCTATCCCGCCATACTTGAATCGTGAGACGCAGGAGAGCGACAAAACCACCTACCAAACAGTCTATTCGAAGATTAAGGGTAGCGTGGCTGCTCCTACCGCTGGGCTTCACTTCACGGAGCGTGTTTTGAAGGACGTCGACGCCCGCGGCATTGAGCGTGAGGAAGTGACGTTGCACGTGGGTGCGGGAACATTCAAACCCGTCAAGAGCGATACCATCGGTGAGCACCCGATGCATACCGAATATATCGCTGTGCGCCGTCATACGCTGGAGCGACTGCTGGCTCACAACTGCGAGGTCATTGCCGTTGGTACCACCAGTGTGCGCACCCTGGAGAGTCTTTACTACATGGGACTGAAGGTCGTGCAGAACCCAGACATCCGCGAAGAGGAACTGCATGTCAACCAGTGGGAACCGTATGAGGAAGGAAGATGTAAGATGGAAGATGTAAGAAGTGTAATTCAGGCTCTGCTGGACTGGATGATTCGCAAGGAGCTGACCGTTCTGCACTCATCTACGCAGATCATCATTGCGCCAGGATATACTTATCATATCGTGAAGATGCTCATCACCAATTTCCATCAGCCGCAATCGACACTTCTCTTGCTGGTCAGTGCCTTTGTCAAGGGTGACTGGCACAAGATCTATGACTACGCCCTGGCTCACGACTTCCGTTTCCTGAGCTATGGCGACTCATCGTTGCTGATTCCTGAATAGTCAAATAGAAAATAGTCAAATTGTCAGATATGAAATACGGATTTATCAAGGTGGCTGCAGCCGTACCTGCCGTACGCGTAGCCGATGTGGAGTACAACGTACAAGAAATCGAGAAGCTCATCGCACTGGCCGATGGCGAGGGCGTGGAGCTGCTCTGCTTCCCCGAACTGTCGCTGACGGGTTACACATGTCAGGACTTGTTTAAGGAGAAACTGTTGCTCGACAAGGCCGAGGATGGATTGCTCCGACTGTTGGACTTCACTCGTCAGCTCGACATCGTCTGCGTGGTAGGCTTGCCAGTTCAGGCCGGTGGTCTGCTGCTCAATTGTGCTGCCGTTATTCAGAGTGGTACGCTGCTGGGCGTTGTGTCGAAGACCTATCTGCCCAACTACAACGAGTTCTACGAGAAGCGCTGGTTTGCCTCGTCGCAGGACCTGAACGACACCAATATCTATTTGGCTGGCACACCTGTCCGTCTGTCTGCTGAACCCCAACTCTTCCAGATGGGTGACGTCAAGTTTGGCGTGGAAATCTGCGAGGACGTCTGGGCACCCATTCCGCCCAGCAACAACCTGACGATGGCGGGTGCCGATATCGTCCTGAACCTCTCGTCCAGCGACGAGCTCATCGGCAAGCACAACTACCTGCGCTCGCTGGTGGCTCAGCAGAGTGCGCGCACTATGAGTGGCTACGTCTATGCGTCGAGTGGCTTTGGCGAATCGACACAAGATGTGGTGTATGGTGGCAACGCGATGATTTTCGAGAACGGCCGACTGCTCGTCGAGGGTGAGCGCTTCTCGTTCCAGCCACAGCTGAAGACTGCTCAGATTGATGTGGAGTGCCTGCGTACCGAGCGCCATACAAACTCGACGTTCATCAACGCCCAGCGCCACGCACATGCAGCTATCGTTGCTGCCAAGGTTCCTCTTGGCAAGGAGTTCGAACTGATACGCGATATTGATGCACATCCGTTTATTCCTGCTGATGAAGAGATGGCAGAGACCTGCGAGGAGATATTGAATATCCAGACGGCTGGTCTGGCCAAGCGTCTGCTGCACACTCACATGGAACACGTAGTGGTGGGCATTAGTGGTGGTCTGGACTCTACGCTGGCCTTGCTGGTCTGCGTGCGCACCTTTGACAAGCTAGGTCTGGACCGCAAGGGCATCGTCGGCGTCACCATGCCCGGTTTCGGCACTACCGACCGCACCCACGACAATGCGGCCTCGCTCATGCTGTCGCTGGGTATCTCGCAGATGGAGATTTCCATTGCTAAGGCCGTCAACCAGCATTTCGAGGATATCGGCCACGATGCTTCTATCCACGATGCCACCTATGAAAATTCGCAGGCCCGCGAGCGAACACAGATTCTCATGGACCTTGCCAATAAGTGTAACGCACTCGTGGTGGGTACGGGCGATCTGTCAGAACTGGCACTCGGTTGGGCAACCTATAATGGAGACCACATGTCAATGTATGGTGTGAATGCTGGTATTCCTAAGACGCTTATCCAGTATCTGGTGCGCTACTTTGCTTCACTCGATGCTTTCGCTGCTGTCAGTGAGACACTGATAGATATCGTCGATACACCTATTTCGCCTGAGTTAACCCCTGCCGACCAGGAAGGTAATATCCAGCAGAAGACGGAAGACCTGGTAGGTCCTTATGAGTTGCACGACTTCTTCCTCTACTACATGCTGCGCTTCGGTTTCCGTCCCGCCAAGATATTCCTCATGGCGCAGAAAGCCTTCAGCGAGGCTTACGACAAGGAGACCATCAAGAAGTGGCTGACCACTTTCTGTCGTCGTTTCTTCTCGCAGCAGTTCAAGCGTTCGTGTCTGCCCGATGGTCCGAAGGTGGGAAGCATCTCGCTGTCTCCTCGTGGCGACTGGCGCATGCCCAGCGATGCCTGCTCTACCTTATGGATCAAGGAATGCGAAGAATTATAAATTAAGCATTAAGCATTAAGAATTAAGCATTATGCATTCTGAATTAATCACGAGTGCCCAGAATCCGAAAATAAAGCTGTTGCTGGAATTGCAGCAGAAGTCGCAGGAGCGTCGCCAGCGCGGACTCTTCGTTGTGGAGGGTAGGCGAGAGATAGAGCGTTGCATCAATAGCGGCTATCAGGTTGACACGCTCTTCTGGTGTCCGGAGATATTCGGCACGGAGGAGCCGCAGGCCGATGGTGCCCGCGTTTTTCAGGTTTCTGCCGATATATATAATAAGGTAGCCTATCGTGGCGGTACCGAAGGAGTTATCGCCGAAGTCGTTGCCCAACAGCGCACACTCGACAGTCTGAAACTGCAGAAGTCGCCGCTGGTGGTGGTCATGGAGGGTGTCGAAAAGCCCGGAAATGTGGGAGCTATCCTGCGTTCTGCCGATGCTGCCAACGTGGATGCTGTCATCGTCTGCGACCCGCAATGCGACCTCTACAATCCTAATATCATCCGCGCCTCGGTGGGTGCTTTTTTCAGCGTACCAACAGTTGCCTGTACGTCAGAGCAATGCATCAAGTGGCTAAAGGCCAACGGCATACGCATCCTTACTGCTCAGTTGCAGGATTCGTCGTTCTATTACGAGACGGATATGGTCCATCCTACGGCTATTGTCATGGGTACTGAGGCAACAGGACTGACCGACCAGTGGCGCCAGGCAGCTGATGAGCACATCAAGATACCGATGTTGGGCATTGGCGACTCGCTGAATGTCTCCGTCTCTGCCGCCATCCTGATGTTCGAGGCTGTTCGCCAGCGACAATACCCTCAAAGATAGCAGAAAATCCATATTAATAGGGATTTCGGGTGTAAAGGAAAATGTGTACCTTTGCACCCGATTTTAATCACATAAAAGACAATGAAAAAGATTTTTGCACTATTATTCTTAACCACCGCCGTGCTTTCAGCTATGGCTCAGAGCGGACACGCTCCTATGAAGTTTTCAGGAAAATCAACAATTGAAGTAGGTGGATCAACAGTCGCCACACTTGTGAGTGACACAGTTATGTATTCAGGATCGGATATTACGTTGCCAGAGATGAGGTATAACAACTTCGTCATTCCTTCGTTCACCATTCATGGTGCCGAGTTCTCGATGGATATGTCCACGATGACAGTGACATTCCCAGACCAGCAGTTTATGGAGGTTATTACCGTTGACGGCGTGGAGAAGACCATCGTCGGCGCATCGCTTACTGGCAGCTACACTCACGATGCTTTCAATACATTTACGTTGAAGGTCATTTTCATGTATGGTGCTATGCCCATGCCATTGACCTATAATATCACCGCTTATTATATTAAGGATTATACTGATAAGCTGGACGTCAGCATTGGTGGCATGTTTAATTATACCGCAGCAAACACGACCTACAGTGTGCGCACTTATCCTGAGGGTGGCAACACCTTGCTAGACGTGCAGGTTCCCAGCTATCAGCTGAGTGGCACTCCTTTAGGCAATTTGACCATTGGCAGCTATATTGTCAAGGGACTGGCGATGGATGAGCAGAAGGGTGGATACTACCGCGACTATGCCGCAGACGGCCTGACCATGCATTTCAAAGCCGAGAAGGATGGCGCAACAACCATGGATGCCGACTACGTGATGAGTGAAGGTGACAACAACATATTGTTGACTTATGAAGGCAAGAAAATCAAGGTGACCAATGCTTTCCACCCAGGAGCTATGCCATTCCAGATTGTAAGCACCTTCCCTGGTGTGGGTGAGGCTTCAGCTGTAGAAGCTGTGAAGACCGTAGAACAGGACAATGCTCCTGCCTTTAACCTTGCCGGACAGCGTACAACGGGCAGCTATAAGGGAATAGTCATCAAGGGCGGTAAGAAATTCTATCAGCGCTAATGTATTTCACCGGAATCATCATCGCCATAATGACGTTCTTGGCCATAGGTATATGGCACCCGATTGTCATCAAGACAGAGTACTACTGGGGCACTCGCCCTTGGGTACTCTATCTGTTGGTGGGTATCTGTTGCTGCGTGGCTGCACTCTTCACGGAAAACGTCTATCTGTCGTCGTTCCTGGGGGTGTTTGGCGCCTCGGCGTTGTGGGGTATCGGTGAACTGTTTTCACAGAAGAAGCGTGTGGAGAAAGGATGGTTTCCCATGAATCCAAAACGCAAACACGAATACCAGAAAAACTCATAACCAACACAATAAGAATATATATGATAGAGAAATTATTGTTTTCAGGAATATTGCTCTTTGCCTCCGTGATGGTTCAGGCTGAAGAGGTGAACGACACATCGAAGGTGTACGACTTGGACGAGATTGTTGTCGTGTCTCAGCCGAAGGACGGACGCTTGTTGCGCCATCAGCCATTGAGCTCGACGGTACTGACCCAACGTGAGATGCAGATGCTGGGAGTTAAAGACCTTGCCCAGTTGTCGCAATATGTACCGTCATTCTCGATGCCGCAATACGGCTCTCGTCTGACATCCTCGATGTATATCCGTGGTATCGGTTCACGTATCAATAATCCGGCAGTGGGCATCTATTACGACAACATACCACTGATGTCGAAGGCTGCCTTTAATCACCATTTCTATCACATTGATCGTGTCGATGTATTGCGTGGTCCTCAGGGTACTTTGTATGGAATGAATACAGAAGGCGGACTGGTGCACATCTACTCCAAGAATCCAATGGTGTATCAGGGAACAGATATCTCTATGGGCATCGGCACAGGACTGACGTCACATGCAGAGATTGCCCACTTCCATCGTCCGTCAGACAAGTTTGCCTTCTCTGCAGCAGGTTTCTGGAACGGTCAGCGCGGATTCTTCAAAAACCAGGCGCTGGACGAGTGGAACGACAAACTACAGGAAGCCGGTGGAAAGATGCGCTTTGTATACCAGCCAACCCGTCGACTGACGCTGGACTTGACAGCCGACTATCAATGGACCAGCCAGAATGCTTTCCCTTATGGTTTGTACGACTATGATGCTAATACAGTGGCAGACCCGTCGACTACGCTGATGAACGGCTATAAGCGCCAGATGGTAAATACGGGTCTGAACATCAGTTACAAGACAGACAACTGGCTGCTGAGCTCGACAACGTCGTGGCAGTATCTGCGTGACCACATGGAGATGGATCAGGATTATCTGCCTGCCGACTTCATGCACCTGACACAGATACAGAAACAGCAAGCGCTGACACAGGAACTGATATTGCGCAGTCACGGACAGCGTAAGTGGCATTGGACTTTTGGCGTTTTCGGCTCATACCAATGGTTGCGTACCGATGCTCCTGTTACCTTCGGTCCAGGAATGAACGATATGACGGCTGCACGCATCATGTCGATGATGCCGGAATACGTCCAATCGATGTTTACCATTTGGGAAATACCAGACTTCCACGTTACGGAGACATTCCATACGCCTTCAGCCAGTGTGGGAGCGTTCCATGAGTCAACGATATCGCTCACCGACCGACTGGATGTTACCTTAGGTCTGCGCTATGAGTTCAGTCAAGTGAAGATAGACTACAGTACCGCAGGACTGGTAGCTCTGCACTATGCCATACCTCCGGTAGAAAAGACCAACAAACTGACTGCCGTATTGGAAAGCAACAGTAAGCGCTCATTCAACCAACTGCTGCCAAAGGTGGGCTTCACCTACCGTTTAGATGACAGCGGGTCGAATATCTATGCGACTGTATCAAAGGGCTATCGTGCCGGTGGATATAACATACAGATGTTTTCTGAAATCTATCAGGCTGAATTTATGAATAAGGGTAAGTCGCTAAGCACAGGCGATGTTACCATCAGCTACACGGATGAAGACTATGCTGCCGTTGACGAAACCATCAGCTACAAGCCTGAGGAGTCTTGGAACTATGAAGCAGGTGCTCATCTGAATCTGCTGGACGGTAAGCTCCATGCTGATGTTGCTGTTTACTACATGAAAATTAGAAACCAGCAGTTGTCCGTCATGAGCCCTGACAATAACTTTGGTCGTATCATGGTGAATGCGGGAAAGAGCCATACGATGGGCTTTGAAATCGCATTGCGTGGCCGTGCTTTTGACGATCGACTGGACTGGTTCTGCAACCTGGGCGCTGTGAAGGCGAAGTTCGATGAGTACGACACCTATAACGATAACACGATACCTTTTGTTCCTGTAACCACGTTCTCGTTGGGCGCTAACTACCGGATTAACCGCTTCTTTGTGGGTGGCGACTTGACAGGACAAGGCTATACACACTGGGACGAAGCCAATACATTCGGACAGAAAGCGTATGTGCTCTTAGGTGCTCATGTGGGTTATGATTTCGGGGGATGTACTGTCAAACTGTGGGGACGTAATCTGACCGATGCTAAGTACAACACCTTTGCTGTAGAGAGTAAAGCCGCTGGTCAACCACTACGTTTTGCGCAGCGTGGCAATCCGCTACAATTAGGAGTTGATTTAGATTTACATTTTTAATTAAAATCTATCATCTTAGTTAAAATCGTTAAATTTAACGGAAATAATTAACTTCTTCGGCTTCTTCATATCGGGAAAAACACTATCTTTGCACTCGATATGAAGAAGTCAACGATTTGGACCATAGCAGTTATAATGGGAGTCTCATTCCTTGCGCTGCTCTTCCTTCAGTTCTCCTACGTTGAGGAGATGGTTAAGATGAAGAAAGAGCAGTTCGATGAGAGTGTAGCCCGTTCACTATATCAGGCCTCGCGTAATCTGGAGATGAACGAGACCCTGCGCTATCTGGAGAAAGATGTCAACGAAACTGAGCGTCGTGCTTTTACGCAAGACAGTATAATCGTTGACGGACTGGGCTCTGTAACACACAGCCACCAGTTTTCCGTTGCTGCAGACGATGGAACCATCTATAGCTCGTTCCAGGTAAAGGCGTTGAAGATGAAGCCTGCCTCCGTACCCAAGGCTATGATTCTGCGCAAGGACAAGAACTCGTTAGCAGATGCCACGAAAACCATGCAGGAGATTGTACGTCAGCGCTATGTCTATCAGAAGGCTTTGCTCGACGAGGTGGTCTATAACATTCTCTATACCGCCAGTGAGAAACCTCTGAAGGAGCGCGTAAACTTCCGGATGCTTGACAAGGATATCCGTGTGGAGCTGATGAACAACGGCATCAATATCCCATACCACTTTACCGTGTCGACCACCGATGGACGAGAGGTGTATCGTTGTCCGGACTATGAGGAAGAAGGTAAGGAATATACCTATGAGCAGAAGCTCTTCAGTCACGATCCACAGTCGAAGATGGGTGTGGTGAGAATTCACTTCCCGGAGATGAACTCGTATGTCTTCTCCAGTGTGCGATTTATGATTCCCAGCATTATCTTCACTATCGTGCTGTTGATTACGTTCTTGTTTACGCTCGTTGTCGTATTCCGTCAGAAACGTTATTCGGAGATCAAGAACGACTTCATCAATAATATGACGCACGAATTGAAGACACCTATCGCCTCCATCTCACTGGCCGCTCAGATGATGAACGACGAGAGTGTACCCAAGACCGAGCAGATGACAAAGCACCTGAGCGGTGTTATTAATGACGAGTCAAAGCGTCTGCGCTTCCTCGTGGAGAAGGTGCTCCAGATGTCAATGTTCGATAAGAAAACGGTAACGTTCAAGGAGAAGGAATTGGACTTGAACGAGATGGTTGAGAACGTAGCACAATCCTTTAATCTGCGTGTGGAACATACTGGTGGTAAGATATATACGGAGATAGAAGCTGTTGATTCCACCATCTTCGTTGATGAGGTACATTTCCAGAATGCCATCACTAATTTGATGGATAATGCAGTAAAATATCGCAAGCCCGATGAGCCAATAGATATCTATATCCATACGTGGAACGACCATGAGAGACTCTACCTCTCTATTCGTGACACAGGACAGGGCATCAAGAAGGAGAACCTGAAAAAAATCTTCGATAAGTTCTATCGCGTACATACTGGCAACAAACACGACGTGAAGGGTTTCGGTCTTGGACTGGCTTATGTCAAAAAAGTGATAGATTCGCATCAAGGAGAAATCAAGGCTGAGAGTGAGTTGGGCAAGGGTACCAAATTTACCATTAGTCTGCCTATTTTGAAAGAAGATAACAAATAGTATTAACAATAAAAAATTAAACTTATGGACGAGAAACTGAAAATTCTTCTTTGTGAAGACGATGAGAACCTCGGAATGTTGCTCCGCGAGTATTTAGCAGCAAAAGGCTATATGGCCGAGTTGTGTCCCGATGGCGAGGCTGGTTACAAAGCCTTCCTAAAGACAAAGTTTGACATCTGCGTACTTGACGTGATGATGCCCAAGAAGGACGGCTTCACGCTGGCTCAGGAAATCCGTCAGGCTAATGCAGAGATTCCTATCATCTTCCTTACCGCCAAGACGCTGAAGGAAGATATCCTCGAAGGTTTCAAGATTGGTGCTGACGACTATATCACCAAGCCTTTCTCTATGGAAGAGCTCGTATTCCGTGTAGAGGCAATCCTGCGTCGTGTTCGTGGTAAGAAGAACAAGGAGAGCTCGGTATATCACATTGGCGATTTCATCTTTGATACCCAGAAACAACTGCTTGTCATTGGTGATAAGCAGACCAAACTGACTACTAAGGAGAATGAGTTGCTGGCATTGCTCTGTTCACACGCCAACGAGATTCTGCAGCGTGACTTTGCCCTGAAGACTATCTGGATAGATGACAACTATTTCAATGCCCGCTCAATGGATGTGTATATCACCAAGTTGCGCAAGCATCTGAAGGACGATCCACAGATTGAGATTATCAATATTCACGGCAAGGGTTACAAGCTGATAACTCCTGAAACGGAATAACAGCGTAAAGAAATAATAAAAAATCGGGAATTGTATAGAGATTCTCGATTTTTTTTTGTACCTTTGCCGACTAGTAGTGTATTAGAGTAAATCATGGACCATATAAGAAACTTTTGCATCATTGCACATATCGACCACGGAAAGTCAACATTGGCTGACCGTCTGCTGGAATATACCAAGACTATCCAGGTGACGGAAGGACAGATGTTGGACGACATGGATCTGGAGCGTGAGCGTGGCATCACGATTAAAAGTCACGCCATCCAGATGGAGTATATGTACAAGGGTGAAAAATATATACTGAACTTAATTGATACTCCGGGACACGTCGACTTCTCGTATGAGGTCAGCCGTTCGATAGCCGCCTGTGAGGGCGCTTTGCTGGTGGTAGATGCCACCCAAGGCGTACAAGCACAGACCATCTCCAACCTCTATCTGGCCATCGACAACAACCTGGAGATAATCCCCGTTATAAATAAAATTGATATGCCTTCAGCTATGCCTGACGAGGTGGAAGATGAAATCGTAGAACTGATAGGTTGCGATCCGTCAGACATCCTGCGTGCTTCGGGTAAGACAGGTGAAGGTGTAGAAGATATTCTTAACGCTGTTGTTGAGCGTATCCCTCATCCCGTGGGTGATGAGAAGGCTCCTCTGCAGGCGCTGATTTTCGACTCTGTCTTTAACTCTTTCCGCGGCATCATTGCCTACTTCAAGATTACCAATGGCCTTATTCGTCAAGGCGACAAGGTGAAGTTCTTCAATACAGGACAGGAATATGTTGCCGACGAGGTGGGCGTGCTGAAGATGGATATGATTCCCCGTAAGGAACTGCGAACTGGCGAGGTAGGCTATATCATCTCTGGTATTAAGAATGCCAAGGAAGTGAAGGTGGGTGACACGATTACCCATGTTGCCAATCCTTGTGACAAGGCCATCGAGGGATTCCAGGAAGTAAAGCCAATGGTGTTTGCCGGTGTCTATCCTATAGACCCGGTAGACTACGAGAACCTCCGTGCCTCGTTAGAGAAGCTGCAACTCAACGATGCTTCATTAACGTTCGTTCCCGAGACATCTATAGCTCTGGGCTTTGGGTTCCGTTGTGGTTTCCTGGGCTTGTTGCACATGGAGATTGTTCAGGAGCGTCTGGATCGTGAGTTCGATATGGACGTTATCACTACGGTGCCTAACGTAACCTACATGTGCTACACGAAGCAGGGTGAGGAGAAAGAGGTGCACAACCCCTCTGGACTGCCTGACCAGACGATGATTGACCATATCGAAGAGCCGTATATCAAGGCATCTATCATTACTGCTGCAGACTATATCGGTCCTATTATGACGCTATGTCTCGACAAGCGTGGTGAATTGATAGACCAGCAGTACGTCAGTGGAAACCGTGTGGAGCTGCGCTTCATGTTGCCGCTGGGAGAAATCGTGATAGACTTCTATGACAAATTGAAGAGTATCTCTAAGGGATACGCTTCATTTGACTACCATATTGATGGTTTCCGTCCGTCAAAGCTGGCCAAGTTGGATATCCTGCTGAATGGTGAACCCGTTGATGCACTATCTACTTTGACCCACCAGGACAATGCTGTGACCTTTGGTCGCCGTATGTGTGAGAAACTGAAGGAACTCATTCCGCGCCAGCAGTTTGATATTGCCATCCAGGCAGCTATCGGTGCAAAGATTATTGCCCGTGAGACGGTCAAGCAGGTGCGTAAGGATGTTACTGCCAAGTGTTATGGTGGCGACGTGAGCCGTAAACGTAAGCTGTTGGAGAAACAGAAGCGTGGTAAGAAACGTATGAAGCAGATTGGAAATGTGGAGGTTCCGCAGAAGGCCTTCCTTGCCGTCTTGAAGTTAGACTAATCAATGACCTAAGACAAATATAAAAATGACAACAATTGGACTGACAACACGTGATGTGGCCCGCGAACTGGCCAGACGCTACAGTACGATGACTCACGATGAGTTGGATGTGCTGGAGAGTATTCTTGTACCTATGAGATTTCAGAAGGGTGATTTCATCCTGAAAGAAGGCGAAGTTTGCACAAATATATATTGGGTGGTAAAAGGTTTGGTGCGCCAGTTCTATATCAAGAACGGTAAGGAACTGACAGAGTATATGGCTGCCGAGAACAATATCTTCATGAGTATCGAGAGCCTGTTCAAGGAGCGTCCCAGCCACCAGCAGATTCACGCCCTTGAACCTACTATTGTCTTTGCTTTGCCAAAGGACAAGCTGGAGCGTGAGGCTGTGCGTAATGTGAATATCCAGATGCTCTATCGTAAAATCCTGGAGGAGTCGCTCATCCTCTCACAGGTTCGTGCCGACATGCTACGCTTTGAGTCTGCCCCAGAACGTTATGCAAAGTTGGTCAAGCGCTCACCACAATTGGTGCTGCGCGCTCCGTTGGTCTATATTGCCAGCTACTTGCAAATGACACCAGAGACACTGTCTCGTGTACGTACATCTGCTTTGCTGGACGACAAAGACTAAAGTACCGTAGAGAAAGTAAACATATCAGGGAATGCCTGACGAAGTCCATCAGGTTCCTCCTTGAACAGTCCGAACAAGGCGCTACCAGAGCCAGACATGGCCGCATAGGTGGCGCCCATTTTGTATAACTGCTCTTTGACAGCACCAATCTCAGGATGCAGCGCAAAGACACTCTCTTCGAAGTCGTTGATTAGGTTATCACGCCATGTTTCTACAGGTTGCATCACTACTTCGCGACAGTTTAGGGAAGGGTAGTGGGGATGGATGCGCGAGAAAGCCTCTTTTGTAGGAACAGGGATATCTGGACGAACAACACCAATATACCACCCACTAAGGTCCAGACTGATGGGTTCTAATTGCTCGCCGATACCTTCCGCATAACAAGGAACACTCTCGATAAAGAAAGCGCAGTCAGCACCTAACTGGGCAGCATATTGCTGCATCTGTTCATTAGTCAATTGCAGGTCGAAGGTTTCGTTCAACAATCGTATCATATAGGCACAATCGCTGCTGCCACCGCCCATGCCGGCTTGTGTGGGAATACCTTTCCACAGATGTGTGTGAATGCGGGGCAGCTTAGGGAAATCTTTCTTCAGTAACTGATAGGCACGCACCACAAGGTTGCGCTGTTCATCGCCCTCAATGTGGATATTGGTCACTTTCAGGTCGCAATCTACGTCTGAAGGGAATCCTTCACTCATGGGGGCTATCTCCAGTGCATCCATGATGGGTACTGGATAGAATACGGTTTGCAGATTGTGATACCCGTCTAAACGTTTCTCTACCACGTTCAGGCCCAGGTTTATCTTGGCTATGGGGAATGTTATCATGATGTTTTCTTATTTCTTCTTGAATTCTAATTCTTTGGGCAGCTTCTGCCATTTACCCTTACGAGGCACCTTAATGGTGTTGCCTTCATTTTGTTGGAGCACATAAACGGAGTCGTTTTTGCGTATCAAAGTGGCTCTCAAGTCTTCACTACCGAAGTCGTTAATCAACTGCATGGTGGCCTTCTTGTCACTCTTGATGTCACAAGAGGTAATTACCCAGCAGAAGGAGTTGTTCTTCTTACCTAAATAGCCAGGTAAGTCGCCGTAGAGTTCCTGTCCAGGAATGGTAATATCCTGGTCATAGAAGTTGATGCGCAGATACACTTCGTATTCATTATTATAAAGGTACGCGCGAAAAGCAGTATTGTCTTTCTGCGCATAACCGTTTGTAGCAACGATGGAAAGCAGTATAATTACAAGAAATTTCCTCATGTTATTTTTCTGTTTTGCTGACAAAGGTACTAAATCTAAATCAATAAAACATTTA
>R23__coassemble_809_pt1 | contig 18194 bp, 13 predicted proteins | sample R23__metabat2_high_PE_030 | metagenome-assembled genome bin R23 | reverse complement strand
TTCACAATATGCATTCCTGCCCATCGAAACATGGAATACATAAAATCAGCAGTCTGTCAGGCAATTACGGGAATAATCTCCACGTTCGTCTCACCCTTGATTTCTTGGTTATATTCCCCGATGCTAACTACACGATCGGGAATAGTTATAGCGGTTAAGTTACTGCACCCAGAAAAGGCACCGATCTCAATAGATGTAACATTATCATTGATGATCACTGAGGCTAAACCGTCAATATATGAGAAAACAAACTTGCGAATCGTGATTACGTTTTGTGGGATTATTAGATCCTTTATTTCTTCATTATTCAAAAATAAATGGTGGGCATATCTTAATGGATTGGATTCATAGCTCTTGAAAGAAATGTTACACCATGCTTCTAAGTCTGAAATATGAACAGAGGTTAATCCTGTACAAGCAGCAAAAGCATCTTCTCCAATGGAGGTGATTCCCTTAGGAATATATATTGAAGTTAAACTTTTACAACCATAGAATGCAGAATTTCCTATGGAGATGGCATTTTCAGGAATGATTAATGAGGATAGTTCTATACAGCCATGAAAAGCTACATCAGAGATTGTTGTTACTCTGTATTCCGTATCTTCATATATTATAGTCTCAGGTATTACCACATCACCCTTATATCCATTAGGATTAGTTGTAACCTCAGCAACTTTTCCTTTAATTATGAGATTGTAAAAGATACCATCTATTTCTACTGGGTCTGCATTTGCTGCTATCGGCAACAAAAAAGTAACTAAAAAAAGTAATAGTTTCTTCATAATCATATAGTTTTAGTTATTTTATTACACACAAAAAGAAAACGTGGACAAGTTACTTCGTCTACGTCTTTCGAGGTATCGGCAAACACCTTAACTGCTTAAACGAGTAAAAGTCCACGCCATCAGGCGCGAACTATCTACTTCAGTTCTTGCAGTCTTTTTTGAAAATTTGCCGATTTTCGAAAGACAAGAATCTAAAAGTGGATATTCTTTGACCTAAAGGTGCAAAGCGACCCGAAGGTCGATGACACCCTATATGTCAATTTGTCCTTATGTCTTATTTTATATCTTTTCTCAGCCCATAGGCATCTGCGATTATAGGGTTATACATTAATATATTTGTCAACGAATGCTGAAGGAGTCAGGATTTCAATCCGTGATTGGTCGGCATTCTTAAAGTCGTTATCATTGATAGTAATCAACACGTGGCAACGGTTTTCAAGCGCACAACGATACTGGAAACTGTCCTCGATATCGGCAAAAGATTCGTCATAAACAGCCAACTCGGCATTTGCATGAGCCAAAGGCACAACAGTTGACATATTTAATACCTCTGCCATAAGATGGCGAATACGCAGAGTGAGTTCTGGCTTGTGGATATCCTGCTGCTTCAGGCCGCGTTCAAACAAGTAGGCCAACGTGTATAGACTTCCGGTGGATATACAGGCGGTATGCTGTTCTTCAAGGATGGCATCAATAATCAGGCTCACAGACTCGTATTGCTTACGATGCTCTATGAACTCCACAAACACGTTGGTGTCAAGAAACAACTTCATACGCCGTACTTCTCTGCGAGATGTTCGTCAATGAGCTGCTCAGAGGTGGCTCCTTTGGGTAGCGTGAAACTTCTCAGGAAGTCATGGCTTGGGCGACGACGAGGCTTTGCCGATGGTTTCCCTCGTGCTATCAGCCTTTCACCATACTCCGTCAGTTGGCGGGTCAGTTCCTCAACCTCATAGGTTTCTGGCACATTTAGTGAGATGTTTATTGTCCTTGTCATACTCGACTCTTATTATTTCTGCTTGCAAATATAAGGACTTTTTCTGAGACTTCCAAATTTTTCTGCTACTTTCTGCGGCGCTTGGGCGCAACCGGTTGGGGCTTCTTAGGTGCTGGCTTGGGTGCGAACGGGTCGACGACGGTGGTGGCACGGAGGATGCGGACATCGGCCAGGGGGCGGTGGTTCTTGTCGGTAGCCATCTGCTGAATCTTATCGACGACATCGAGGCCCTGCAGGACTTCACCAAAGACAGTATATTGACCATCGAGGTGGGGTGTGCCTCCCTGGGTCTTATAGACATCTATCATCTCTGGTGTCAGCTTGACGCGCCCTTTGGTGAGTGTGTCGAGGCGGTCTTGGATGCGCCAAATACTAGGGTCGTCCATCTGGCGTCCCCAGACAATATAGAACTGGCAGGCGGCAGAGCGCATCTCCGGATTGACGTCATCGGGCTCGCGGGCTGCGGCTAAGACGCCACGGCGATGGAAGATTTGCGGCAGGCGGAACTCTGGCTCGATGGTATAGTCGAGGTCGCCCGTACCCAACAGCTGGCCGGGCTGGGCGTGCTTGCTGTTCAGATCGCCGCCCTGAATCATGAAGTCCTTGACGACACGATGGAAAAGCAAGGAATCGTAGACGTGCATGCGGACGAGCTTCAGGAAATTGTCGCGGTGCAGGGGTGTCTCGTTATAGAGGGCCAGACGGATGTTGCCCTCGGTAGTCTCCAACAAGACCTCAGCGCGCTCTTGTGCGAGTGCAAAAGTGCTGCTCATCAGCAGTAGTAGAAGGATGATTTTCTGTTTCATTCCGCAAAAATAATAAATATTTCTGAATAATCCACACTTCTTGCAAGAAAAAACGGCGGCAGATGGTGGTCAATTCAAAAAAAAGTCGTATCTTTGCGGACAGTGACAAAAAACATAACTAAAATAAACACTAAAAGTAGTATTATGAGCAACATCAAACTTGACATCACGAAGGCTGCCTGCTTCCTGGAGGCTGGCGCAGTGAAGGCTTTTGAGCCAAAGGTAAAAGCCGCACAAGAGGCTTTGGAAAAGGGTACATGTCCGGGTAACGACTTCCTGGGTTGGCTGCATCTGCCCACAGAGATCACACCTGCATTCCTCGACGAGATTGCAGCCTGCGCAAAGGTGCTCCGCGAGAACTGCGAGGCTGTGGTAGTGGCCGGTATCGGTGGTTCGTATCTGGGTGCCCGTGCCGTCATCGAGGCATTGAGCAACTCGTTCGGCTGGCTGGTTAAGGACCAGAAGAACCCCACCATCCTCTTTGCTGGCAACAACATCGGTGAGGACTACCTCTTCGAGCTGACAGAATACCTAAAGGACAAGAAGTTTGGCGTTATCAATATCTCAAAGAGTGGTACCACCACCGAGACTGCTTTGACCTTCCGTCTGCTGAAGAAGCAGTGCGAGGCTCAGCGCGGCAAGGAAGAGGCAAAGAAGGTGATTGTAGCTGTTACCGATGCCAAGCGCGGTGCTGCCCGCACCTGTGCTGACAAGGAGGGTTACAAGAGCTTCATCATTCCCGACAACGTGGGCGGCCGCTTCTCTGTGCTCACTCCCGTAGGTCTGCTGCCCATTGCCTGCGCTGGTTTCGACATCAAGCAGTTGGTAGGTGGTGCTCAGGATATGGAGAAGGCTTGCGCCCCCAGTGTGCCCTTCGAGGAGAATCCTGCCGCCCAGTATGCTGCCGTGCGTAACGGTCTGTACCAGAACGGTAAGAAGATTGAGATTATGGTGAACTACCAGCCTAAGCTGCACTTCTTCTCAGAGTGGTGGAAGCAGCTGTACGGCGAGTCTGAGGGTAAGGACAAAAAAGGTATCTTCCCTGCTAGCGTAGATTTCACCACCGACCTGCACTCTATGGGTCAGTGGATTCAGGACGGCGAGCGCACCATCTTCGAGACCGTGCTTTCTGTAGAGGAGCCTGAGAAGAAGCTGCTGTTCCCTGAGGACGAGGAGAACCTAGACGGTCTGAACTTCCTCGCTGGCAAGCGCGTGGATGAGGTGAACAAGATGGCTGAGCTGGGTACTCGTCTGGCACACGTCGACGGTGGCGTGCCCAACATCCGCATCAGCGTTCCCAAGCTGAACGAGTACTACATCGGACAGCTCATCTACTTCTTCGAGATTGCCTGCGGTATCAGCGGCAACGTGCTGGGTGTGAATCCGTTCAACCAGCCTGGCGTAGAGGCTTACAAGAAGAACATGTTCGCCCTGCTGGCTAAGCCCGGCTACGAGGCAGAGACCAAAGCTATCCGCGAGCGCATTGCAAATGAATAAAGCCATTGAGCAATACTTAGGAAGACACGGCTTCGGGCAATTCAGCCCGAAAGCCGTGCTTTTCGATATGGATGGTGTCATCTACGACTCCATGAAGAATCATGCAGTAGCGTGGCACGAGGCAATGGACAGCTACGGACTGGACATGCCACTGAGTGGCGCTTACGAGTATGAGGGTATGCGGGGCGTAGAAACCATCAAAGTGCTGACCCAGCAACAATGGGGCAAGGCCGTCGGCGACGAAGAGGCCAAGGAGATGTATCAGCACAAGTCGCGCCTGTTTGCCGAGCACTGTCAGCAGACACCGGCACAAATCATGCCCGGCATCAAGGAACTGATGCAGCAAATCAAGGACTGCGGAATGAAAATCTGTGTGGTAACGGGCAGTGGCCAGCACACATTATTAGACAAGCTGTTGGCCGACTTTCCCGGTCTGCTCAGCGAAGAACTGATGGTAACAGCCTTCGACGTCACACACGGAAAGCCCAACCCCGAACCATATATAATAGGAATGCGCAAGTGTGAGGTGCAACCGTGGGAGGCCATCGTCGTAGAGAATGCCCCCTTGGGCGTGCGGGCTGCACATGCCGCCCACTGCTTCACCATTGCCGTGAATACTGGTCCCCTACCCGACGATATGCTCCTGCGTGAGGGGGCTGACCTTATCTATCCGAAAATGACTGCGCTGAGCGAAGATTTTAAACGTCTTCGTCCTCGTCAGTAGCCTGCTGGGCTGGCTTACCCTAATCTTCGGGAGTAGAGTCCATCTGAGTATCGCGTTTGATATCCAGCACACCCATGCGCGACAGGCGGAACACCAGCGGAATATACTCATCGCTCTGCGGATGGCCCACGCTGGCACCGAACACCAGCCAGTCGCCATCGGCCTTGTCGAAGACCAAGCCCTCGAAGACACCCGTCTTGTTGAAATCGTCGTCCAGATACTGCGTCAGCGCCTTCTTCGTAAATGTGCGATTATAGAAGACAGAGCCATCCTGGCGCGAAACAGTCAGGCGGAACACGTTATCCACAAACTTCTGACCCGTCTCGTCCTTCACCATCGGCAGGGAGTCGCTGGGCTGGCGACTGACGGAAACGAAATATTTCTTGCCAATCCACGACACCTCCTTCTCATCGAGATAGGGCTGCATGCGAATAGGGTCTTTGGGCTGCACCTTGACAATACGCGGCGCAATAATATCTTCACTCTTCTTCTTTCCTCCACAAGCGACCAGCATGACTGCCATACCGGCCAAAAGGAGCATTGATACTTTCTGTTTCATAACGATTAAAAATGATGTTGCAAAAGTAATAAAAAACTACGAAATGTGCAAGGAAATGGCCTAAAAATAGACGCTCCGCCTATTCAGCGGAGCATCCATAAGTCGTCCTGATGTCTTTTTGCCAAGACTTGTTACCCACATGAGAAGGCACGCTTGCCATTAAAAAAACACTATGTTAACCTAAATCACTATGATGTTTTCAGTAAATATATAATAAATGTTTTTGTGTGGTTACTGTTCTTTTGACGCAAATAACCAGAAAAAGTTTAAGACATTCGTATTAATTAACTACTTTTCCCATCCGTCGATAAATAACGTGCGGTCAACGACATGAAAACGAATATCGTAACCCATAAAGGGCATACCGTATTGGCGTGAGGCATCTTGCTGATAGTGAGGACGGGGATCGAGCGCCAGCGTTTGGCGCAGCACTTCTAAATCAGCCGACTGAAACAGCTGATGCAATTCCTCTGGCATCACCACTTCCAACTGCTGCCACTGGTGGTTATCGGTGAATCCGCCACGCGCCTCAGGATGGCTGTCGGCATAAGACAGATAGGGCTTGATGTCGTAGATGGGCGTGCCATCCATCAAGTCGCCACCCAACACCTCTATCGTCATGTACTCCATATCGATGCTGGCGATGCGTACAGACGAAAGGCCCAGATTGTTGGGACGAAACGGCGAGCGCGAAGCCCATACCCCTACCCGCTGGTTGCCACCCAGCAATGGCGGGCGCACAGTGGGATGTTTCTGGGCATTCACATTCTCAGAAAAACCCCAGATGAGCCAGAGGTAGTCGTAGGCCTCCAGACCACGCAACGCCTCGACTTGGCGGTATTTCGCCACAAACTCTATCCGTCCGCGCAGTTCGCTGACAATACCACTCTGACGCGGAACACCGAACTTGCTGGTCAGCGGAGAGCGAAAATATGCTATCGGTTCAATATTCATACTGCAAAAATAATAAATAAATATGAATTTGCGGTGTGAATAACCAAATAATTATGCATTATGCACCATAAATTATGAATTATTTATTATCTTTGCACCCATGGAACAGAAAAAAATTACCTTTGACAGCTTCATACGTAACATCATATGGGGGGCAGTAGCCGTTGGCATCATCATGCTGCTCAACTATCTCAGTGGTGTATTGTTGCCTTTCTTCCTGGCATGGCTCATCGCCTACCTGTTGTTCCCTCTGGTCAAGTTCTTCCAGTATCGCTGTCACCTGAAATACCGCATTGTTGGCATTCTGTGCACCTTCCTGCTGGTGGGTGCAGCACTGACGGGGCTGTTCCTGCTCATGATTCCACCGATGATAGAGGAAGGAGCCCGCGTAAAGGACCTGCTCATCGCCTATGTGTCGCACGACGAATTCATGAGTAACATTCCGTCGATGATTGACGATTTCGTTCACGATCACTTCACCACAGAGGACATCAAGGCCATTGTCACCCAGGAGGGATTCATCGATAACGTCAAGCAGACCATTCCCAAGGTATGGAACGTAGTGGCGCAGTCATTCAGCGTCCTGTCAAGCGTCTTGACGCTAACGATGGTACTGCTCTATACCTTATTCATATTATTAGACTACGAGCAGTTCTCCAACGGCTGGGTGCTGATGCTACCGGAGCGCTGGCGTCCCATTGCCACACAGGTGGTGAGCGACGTAGAGCAAGGCATGAACAAATACTTCCGCGGACAGGGCTGCGTAGCCTTCTGCGTGGGCGTACTGTTCAGCATCGGCTTCTTGATTATCGGTTTCCCAATGGCCATTGGCTTAGGAATGTTCATCGGACTGCTGAATATGGTGCCCTACCTGCAGTTGCTGGGTTTCATCCCCACCATTATCCTGGCTATCGTCAAGGCTGCAGATACGGGAGACAGTTTCTGGATTATCATGCTGTCTGCACTCATCGTCTTCGCGGTGGTACAACTTATTCAGGACACTATCCTCACGCCGAAAATCATGGGTAAGGTCATGGGCCTTAACTCAGCTATCATCCTGTTGTCGCTGTCTATCTGGGGCGCTTTGCTGGGTATTCTGGGTATGATTATTGCCCTGCCAATGACCACGCTGCTGATTACCTATTACCAGAAATATATTGTCAACAAAGAGAAAATAAACAAGAAAAAATAAGACGGGAAACGTTTTAACCATTAAATAATAGATGAAAGCATTTAGAATTATCAGTATGATGATGCTGTTCTCATTGACAGCCAGCGCTCAGGAAAAGAAAGAAATCAACTGGCTGGAGGAATTGAAGAGTCGCATCACCATTAACGGTTACATGCAAGGTGGTTACGAATACAGCGACAAAGGCGGTCAGACCACCAGCACGTTCAACTTCAAGCGCGCCATCTTCTGGGGAAGAGCACGCATCACCGACCGCTGGTCGTTCATGTTCATGAACAACTTCGCCAATGAGAAAGGCGTTCTTGAGTTCTGGACAGACTACCGCGTGACCAACAATAAGGCGCTGACCGTCCGCATCGGACAGTTCCAGCATCCGTTTTCATTAGAAAGTCCGCTGACGCCAACCATGCTTGAACTGGTTGACATCACCTCACAGGCTGTTACGAATCTGGCCAACGGCTATGAGCCACTGCTGGGCCCCAACTACGGCCGTGACCAGGGTATCATGCTGTTGGGCGACCTCTTCAACGACCATTTCCACTATGAACTGGCAGTAATGAACGGCCAGGGCATCAATCAATCAGACGGTAACAGCGACAAGGATGTCATCCTGAAGTTAGAATACCGTCCCAGCAAGGAGTTCCGCATCGTGGCCTCTGGACAGAAAGGGCGTGGTCATGCCAAGAACACAGTTGCATGGAACGACATCGCTGCTGGTGACGACTACCGCCGCGACCGCGTCAGCTTTGGTGGTGAGGCAAAGATTCCCACCGTGCTGGGACGCAAGTCGACAAGTGGCGGCATCTGTCTGCGCAGTGAGTTCCTCGCCGGTAAGGATGGCGAAGTAGGCAGTCGTGGTGCCAATCTCACAGGTTCGGTAGCCTTGGGTAAGGGTCTTGATGTTATCGCATCTGCCGACTATTACGACCGCAATACGTCGGAGAGCGGTTGGCAGCAGACAAATCTTACTGGCGGCATGCAATACTGGTTCTACCCCAAGTGCCGTCTGCAACTGCAGTACACACACAGCTTCTGCGGTCACCTGATGGGCGACGACTACAACCGCGTCCAGGCTCAAGTGCAGGTAGCATTCTAAATTCTCGAAATAACGTAATAACGACATAACGGAATAACGAAATGTTTATCAAAGTTCTTCTGACCATCATCTTCCTTGCCGTGATGATTGGCGTGGGTCTCTACACCCGCAAGCAGGCCAGCAGTGTGGACGGCTTCGTACTCGGCGGACGTGCCGTAGGTCCGTGGCTTACCGCTTTTGCCTTTGGCACCAGTTATTTCTCCGCAGTAGTCTTTGTGGGCTATGCCGGACAGTTCGGTTGGAAATACGGACTCTCCAGCGCATGGATTGGTATCGGCAATGCCATTATCGGTTCCTTGCTGGCGTGGGTCATTCTCGGCAAGCGTACAAAACTTATGACGCAGCATATCGAAAGCCGCACCATGCCCGATTTCTTCGGTACCCGTTTCCAGGACCAGGGACTGCGCGTAGCAGCCAGTATCATTGCCTTCGTGTTCCTGATTCCCTATACCGCTGGTGTGTATAGCGGCATTTCACGACTCTTTGAGATGGGTTTCAATATCCCCTACGAGTATTGTGTAGTCATCATGTCAGTCCTTACTGCCGTATATGTCATCCTTGGTGGTTATAAAGCAACGGCCATGAACGACTTTATTCAGGGCATCATAATGCTATTCGGAATTGTTGCAGTCATTCTTGCAGTACTGAATGCGCAGGGTGGCTTGGTGGCTGCTGTTGACAAGCTGGCTGCCCTACCCTCTGATGCAGATCCATCGGTGAATGGCGGCTTTGCCTCGTGGTTCGGTCCAGACCCATGGGGACTGCTGGGAGTGGTTATCCTGACATCACTGGGTACTATGGGACTGCCGCAGATGGTGGGTAAGTTCTATAGCATCACCGACGAGAGTGCCATCAAGCGTGGTACTGTCATCTCGACCATCTTCGCCTTCGTTGTGGCTGGTGGCTGCTATTTCCTCGGTGGTTTCGGCCGTCTGTACGACCCTGTCATTGGTGCTAATGGCAAGATTGCCTTCGACAGCATCGTGCCTGCCATGCTGGTCACGCTGCCCGACGTACTCATCGCCCTAGTAGTACTGCTCGTACTCTCTGCCTCGATGTCAACACTGGCCTCACTGGTACTCACCTCTTCCAGCACCATGACGCTCGACCTTATCTATCGCGATAAGAAGTCACTGCCTGGCGAAGTAGAGGAAGGAACCATCGATGACTTGGTTGCTGAGAAAGTGGAGCGCCGCAAGGTGGTAGTGATGCGCGTACTGATTATGTTCTTTATCGCCATCTCCCTGATGATTGCCCTCAATCCGCCGACGTTTATTGCCCAGCTGATGGGTATCTCGTGGGGTGCACTGGCTGGTGCCTTCCTCGCTCCTTTCATGCTCGGTCTTTACTGGCGTGGCATTACCACCACCAGCGTATGGGCCTGCTTTTTCTGGGGTGTTGGTCTGACGGTTATCAACATGCTGGCAGGCAATCCTATCAACCCCATCAACTGTGGCGCCATCGCCATGCTGGGCGGTTTCCCAGTAGTCTTCCTTGTCAGCCTGCTGACTAAGAAGATGGAACGCAGCACCGTCGACAGGATTTTCGAATGTTACAAGTAGCGTAATAGCTGTATAACGAAAAAATTCTCTAGAGAATTTTTATCTAGTACAGCTATCTCTTACTTCACTATCTTCTTACCGTTGTAGATATACAGTCCCTTGATTGTAGGCTGCTCTATACGCTGGCCAGCGAGATTGTAATACTCACCGTTCAACGTTCCACGTTCAACGTTCACCGTATTAATGCCTGTTGTAGACTCAGTAACAGTCAGCACACCAGCCACGAAAGTGAGCTTATAGCTCTCAGCGGTAGCCGTTACGGTGATGGGATACTCGCCAACAGGAGAAGTCTCGTCAGCCTCGCAGGTAAATACAGGCTCAACAGTCCAAACGGGAACTGTCTCATTGTTTACCAGTCCGTCGAATACGAGCGTAAACTCAGGGTTAGGCTGTCCCTGCTCACGGGTAGCATTCTCGACAGTAGCCGTAGCATCCACCTTCTGCACGATGAGATAGCCATCAAACAAGTCTACATTTTCATTGGTAATAGTACCCATACTAATAGTAACGGGATACTTACCTGCAGGAGAAGTCGGAGTGGCCTCACAGGTCAGCTCTGGCTCACCAGTGATAGGGTCACCTGATACTGAGTAGACAAACTTAGGATTCTCCTCGCCATACTTACGGATAGTGTTACGTACCTTTACACTAGAACCATATTCAACGATATTATCGTAGTCAGAGCCCTTGAAGTTCTTCCACTGAGCCTGCTGTGTGTACTTACTCTTGGTACCAGCAGGAACATACAGTTTGCAGCTGTAGAAAGTGATGCCAGTGAAGACATCAGCACCGCCCAGCTCAGGCACTTCCTTGCTACCAACTCGGATTTCAGCAAGACCAATGCAGTTGTACATAGCCTCACGGCCTATCTTGGTAAGACTGGCGGGGAGTACCACCTTCGACAGACGGGCACAGCCAGCCAGGGCTGCATTGTGAAGTTCTACAGTACCCTTGGGGATGTTCAGCTCACCTCCCTTGATAGGCAGAACAGCAATGATCTCAGTCTGGTCGTTATTCCAAACCACCTCGTCGACAATCTTAAATGAAGCATCCTCTGCCGGTGTTCCGATTTCCAACTCACGGAGCTGGCTGCAGAGCCCCAGAGCGCCATCGCCCCAGTTCTTCAGTCCAGCAGGCAGTTTCAGCGTCTGCAGATGCTTACAGCCGAAGAATGCCTTGGTGGGCAATTCGTCATCAGTTGTTGTCAGTGCCTTGCCGTTATCAGTCAGGTAGACCTCACCGCCACTGACGATGCGAGCCTCAGAGAGGTCGAGCACCTGCAGATAGCCATCGGTCTTCTCGCCCTTCTCGTCGATACCGCCCAGGCGACGAATCTGACGCAGGTCAGTACTATTAATATTTCCGGTAATCTTCAGCGTACCCACAGTGCCAATCTTCTCGTCGTCCAGTACGGTGTTCAGCGTACCAGCCTCAGCGAGTTCGACATTCTCCTCTGAGAGTTCACGGGGAGCACCCTTGACACCGATAATCATATCCTGCTGCATGTTGAAAGTATAGTAGCCGGGGTTCAGCAGAGCGATGTCGTAGTAACCGTCATCATCACCGCTCCAACCCCAGTTGACATACACCTTACCATCAGCTCTGTAGCCGTGGACGACAAAGGCGTGGCCACCGCTTGACCAGCTGGCACCACCATAATAGACGGGACCATTCTCGCTCAACTCATTATAGACGATATCCATCCATTCTGACTCGCTGTAGTTGTCACGTTCCAAGCACTCTGCTTCAGTAATACCGAAATAGGTACGCAGACCAGCAGCAGCATCCTGCGAATAGGCACCGGAGCCATTCTCGGTATTGTTTGAACCGCCATACTGCATATCGGCAGCGACACCACAGTCACGCATCAGCGTAGCAACGGCATTCGCCTGGGCTTCGTTATAGTTACCATAGCTGTATTCGTCCAGCATGTTGTCCCAGTCATAGACGTGGTCGCCAAACTCGGCTGTAATAGCAGCACCAGAGGTATTACCCTGCGGATAATAGATGGTACGCGAGCCAATACCACAGACAGGTACCTGAAAATAATTCAGTACCTGAGCCATAGCCGTAGCTACACAGCCCGTAATACAACGGCCGCCGCCATAGATAGACTGTGGCAACAAGAGGTTATAAGGTTCACCCTGATCCCACTTGGTAGTTACCAGCGGACCAACCTGCGTAGGATACTTGGCGGGGTCAGGCTTGGTGGTGTTCATCTTCACACCATGCTGTACAGCATACTGCACAGCACCCTGAACAGCCTCCAACCACCAACGGAAATTCTCATTAGCACCATCGGAATACTTGGATGTCGAGACACCCAGCACCTCTGGCACCAAGTCGTCAGCAGCAATCACAGCAAAGCCACCCTGCTCATTACCAATAATCTGGTATTCAGCAGTAGTCTTTAGAACTTTCAAGGCAGCAGCCTTACGAGGCGCCATCTTCTTACCTTTACGCTCTCCATTGATAGCTTTGGCAGCAGCCTCTTTCATCTGTGCCGGCGTACGAGGAGCAGCATCTACCATCAGGGCCACCATTAACATAAGGCCCAACAGTACTGTACAATTTCTTTTCATTTTTGTGTGTTTATTTTACAATTGTGTGCAAAGATACAAAAAAAGTAAGAAATTGCAAAGAAAATGCATAAAAAAAAGAAAAAGTGCAACTTTTGCTGCACTTTTCCTTTAAATATGTGGTTTCAGATTACTTAACCATAATCTTCTTACCGTTCACGATATAGAGGCCCTTCAAACCGTCGAAGCTCTTAGCCTGATTGCGAATCAGCTTACCATCGATAGAGTAAACATCAACGGGCTTGCCATCAGCAGCAATCTGACGGATGTCAGTGGCTACAGTAATAGTAGCGGTTACAGGCTTAGACTCAGCACCGTTAGCATAAACAGCAGTTACAGCGAAGGTGTGCTCACCAGCTGTCAGCTTGTCAGCAGCAACAGTGTAAGTAGTCTTGTCACCCTCTACAGAAGCAACCTTCACCTGCTCTACGTAGATGTTGAACGAAGCAGCTGTAGCTGAACTATTTGCTGTAAACTTGATGTCACCCAACATCACACACATTGCGCCATCGCCTGAAGTATTATTGCGAATTGCAAAGTACTTCGTTCCTTCAGGAAGCTGGGCCGTCACGCTATTCCAACCAGCAGATGTTAGTGTTCCTTCGGCTACCTTAGTAAAGCTTGCAATCTCGCTATCTGTTGAGGAAACCAGAACCTCATAGCTTGATGGACCATATTGTACATCAAGTGCACCAATGGCAAAGCTTATCTCCTGAGCAATTCCCGGCAATTCTGGCGAAATCAACCAGTCGTCATTATCTGGATATGACTGACCATCAAGATTATATGCAGAGATGAGGTATGCTTCTTCCAGTGAACCATTCGGTCCATTAAACAGCGTGTTACCAATACCATATTCAGACGGTTTCATTACCTCCCATGCCTTAACAAGTCCATCATTTGCCAAAGACAGATCGTTGAAAATAGAGCCCTTAGACGCACCGTTGTTATTAACAAGTGTCCAATCGCCAAGTGCTTCATTAGCACCATTCTCGTAAGAAGTGAAGTTCTCAAAGACTTCCTCTGTGCCAGCTGCAGCAACAGTCCAAGTGAGGTCTACACCAGCAGCGCCCTTATCCTCAGCCAAGAGGCTAGTGGGAGCAGTAGCAGTAGGCTCCGTGATGGTGATGATAGCGCTTGCAGTATTGTCCTCAGGGAGCAATTCGTTCTCATACTGAACATTAACTGTCAGCGTTACGTCGCCAGTCTCGTCGAAGATAGAGGTCTCGTAGTCAACCTCGATGATGTCCTTCGTGAACGGAGCAAGCTCCTTATCACCAATAACGTTTGTCAGCGCCTTGTTACCAGCTGTGATAGATACAACATAGTCCTTCACGGGATTCTCACCTGCATTGGTTACAGTAGCAACTATCTTAGCCTTCTGACCAGCAACAACAGACTTAGGAGCCTTGATATCAGCTACGAGGTTGTACTGATACAAGTCAACAATCTTGATATTGTCAATCAGCAGCAGGTCACCGTAGTCCAAAACAACATTACCATTGTCGTCATAACCAGTAGCAATAGAAGGATTAGTAACGTCGATACCGATTGCAAAGCGGACGAAGCGCTCAGTATTAACATTAGCCAGAGAAACCTTCACTGTTGAGTAGTTTTCAGTAACGGGAACAGTAGCAATTACCTCCCAGTCACCACCATCCTTGCTTGCAAAGACCTTAGCATTGGCAGCACCAATACCCATAGCATCGAACAACAGAGTTGGGTTAGCAACACCCTTGATGTTTACACGACCTGACTCCAAGCGAACCAGACCTGGCTCGTCAACAGTGGTAATAGCAAGTGCGCAGTCGTCGTCAGAAGCCACACCAGTGCGGAAACCATAGGTGTTTTCGCAACCGTCTACAGCCCATGTACCATAAGCGAGATTACCACCAGTGAAGCTCTCTGCGAACGGCAACTCGTAAGGAGCACCTACCAGAGCCCATGTGTAACCACCTGCAAATTCATCACCTGCAGCAGGAGCAGCAGCATCACCCTGGAGTGCTACGACACCGAAGTACTTGTAATCCTGCTCACCCTCGTCACAAGGATAGTCAAATGTAGCAGAGGTCTGACCCGTAACGGTGGCGAGAACATCGTCAACAACAAGTACCTGCCAGAACCAAACAGTCTCAACGTGCATGCTTACTACAGCATACTTCACATCAGCCAGATTGACATAGCCACCGTTCTTACCAGCAACAGCATCCCAAGACATGCTGATGGTATTGGCAGTTGTACCAGTTACCTGGATGTTTGCTACATCACCAACCTCGTCGATACCAATGAATGTAGAAACCTTCTCAGACTTCAGACCGTCGCCAGACTCGTTAGCAGCAACTACATAGTAAGTATAGATCTTACCATTCTCAACGTTGGTATCCTTCCAACTCTGAGCAGAACCAGCAGCAACACCAGTCAGTGTGTTAACCAGCTCGTTGTCACGATAGATTTTCACATCAACATTACCTTCCAAAGCATTACCATTGATAGCCTTTGCAGGAGCGGTGAATGTGAGGTTAGCCTCTAAAGCGCCCTCAGCACCAGCAGCAACAGCAAAGTCAGCAACAGCTGCAGGAGCAGTCTCCTCAGGAGCCAGCTCAACAACCAGAGTCTTTACGCAGAGGTTGAACATGTCTGCATCAGAGGTAGCGTGGATAGCGAAATTATATGAACCATCCTCAGCGGGTGCAAATGTGCCCTCATACTCATTCCATACACTGTTAGTAGCCTCGTCATCACCAGAAATGGTAGTTTCAGGAATAACCTTCTCTGTCAGGCCAGCTACTGTAGGTTCCTTACCAGCCAGCACCTCAAACTTCTCATCGTAGCCAGAGTTCTTGGCAGTAACAATAACATTATACTTCTTACCGGCCTTCAGCTTGAATGGCATAGTAATCAGATAATCATCAGCGGCATTAGAAGAGCTGTATGGGTAGTAAGCACCATTTGACTCACTCCAAGACCAAGTCTTGCCGTCGCCATTGTTATCAATAACGCCGAACAAATCCAGCAGGTTCTGTGTAAAGTCGAATGTCTGAGGAACTTCAAAAGAAACAGACAGGAAGATGCTCTTCTCTTCGCTCTTCACGCCAGCGCCAGAAGCGTTGTAAGGAATAACCTGATATACATGAGTACCGACGGTCAGATCCTCAGCATTGTCAAGGACAGTATATTCAGCACCAGGGGTGAGCGTGAGACCAGTCTCAATCTCAATCTTCTTGATACGAGTCTGCTGACCGCTTACATTGGGCACACTAAATACAATATTATCAGCTACACCTGTCCAAGTATAAGTATCGGCATCAAAAGCACCTATATTAACATCGAAAGCAGGAGTCTTTGCTGTATCAAATGTAAAGACAATCTTCTTAATAGGTTTATTAGAAGAAATGGTCATTGTATTACCTGCATACATGCGGACAGAAGTTCCAGAATTATAGTATGCTGGATCATTCTTACCTTCAGCCTTACTGAAGGTTGCTGTGATACCTTCAGCTAAGGTTGCTTCTGTAATTTTCTGCTGATTTTCATAGCCCTGAGCAGAAGCATCCCAATCGGCAGAGCCTGCAGGAACATTTACAAGACTCTTGATAACAGCACCATCACGCAGCACATCAATCTGGGTCAGATCTGTTAAATCGTCACCACCAACAGTCTTAGCAGGAGCCTTGAATGAAACAATTGCCTCAAGCACGTCAGGAGTCTGAGCAACAGCGAAGTCAGTAACAGCTGCAGGAGCAGTAGGCTCAGCACCAGCCTCTACGAGGAAGTTAGCAACAAACAGATTCCACATATTGGCATCACTGATAGCATGGATACCGAAGTGATAGTAGCCAGTCTCAGCAACCTCTACGGTTTCATTCTCGTAAGTAGCAAACTCCTTAGAAGCAACTTGTGTTGCAGCCAGTACGCTCTGTTTCAAAGCAGAAGCCTTAGGTTCAGTACCAATCAATACCTCAAATACCTCAGGATATGATGTAGAGGCACTAGCAGCATCGATAGCGAAGTGATACTTCTTGCCAGCCTCCAACTTGATAGCGGGAGAAATCAACCAGTCATCAGCAGCATTTGCGCTACTATAGCCATAGTATGTACCATTGTCTGCGCTGAAAATCCATGTCTTACCGTCGCTGTTGCTGTCGATAACACCAAACTGAGCGAACTCGTCTGCAGTACCCAGCGTATTGCTGTAAGGCAGAACGTCGACAGGATCGGCAGTCTCGGCAGTAGGTTCTCCATAAGGTTTAATGGTGTACCACTGAATTTCAGACTCGTGAGTCTCACCACCTCCTGTGTAGATTGACTTGATACCAATCTTATTCCAAGAATCAGAATAGAGATCGTTCAGGTAAATCTGTGTGGCATAGAAGTCATAATCCTCAGTAAATCCATAAGGGATAATAGTCATGCTCTCTGTCAGCTTGCTGTGAGTGGCAGGAGTAAAGGTTAATGGGTTTACCTCTTCTTGTACATCCGTGAAAATTTCATAGTAAAGCTTCGATGCTACCAAAGGATTACCTTCGGTATCCTGCAGAGGTACATTGAAGAGAACGATCCAGCCATAGTTACTATTCTGAAGATTAGTAATCTGAGGATTAGCGGGTGTAGCAGCCTGCTCTACGACCTTAGTCAATACAGCTCCACGATAGGAGTCAAAGTAATACTGGTCATTGTCAACCAAGAAGAATTCGTTCTGAGCGGTAAGAGCACCAGTCGTTGCATCATAGTCAAAGACAACATCTTCACCTACAAGAGTATTTAGATACATTTCATATGTGCTGCCATATATGCCAAAATACTGGCCATAAGCAAACGTAACGGTAGTTCCTGAAAGTGTACCCTTTACCCATGACTCAGGAAGGTATGTGCAGAGGCCCTGAATATATACATCATTTCCGTCAAAGCCAACAAGTAGTGGAGCGCTGACATCAGCATCATTCTTGTAGTTGCGAGCTGTAACTACATAGTCCTCAGTAACAAGTTCTGCAGGAGGCGTAACAACCTCAACCTCTGCACGATTGGTAGCGAAACTACCAGCAACAGGCAAGGACTTCATCAGGCTTGCCAGTTCTTTCTTGTTCCACTCTTTGAACTTGTCGTGATTGCCATAAAGGGTCTCCTTGAGGTTCTCCTCCATCTGCTTCTCGAAAACAGCCTTGTTTTCCTGAACTTTCTCCAGGCTAGCCTGCAGATAGCTGTTGAAAACTTTACTTGTGAAGGCCTGTCCTTCATACTTGGCAGCTGCCTTCATCTTGGCAGCCTTGACCTTCTGCACATCGTTAACCTTCAGAGGACCAGCCTTCAGAACTGTTGTCTGCTTAGCGGCCTTCTTGGCAAACTGTGCCTGAGTAGGTACGGTCAACAGCAATGCTGCTAACACGACCAAAAAAGATGTAAACTTTTTACTCATAATTGAACATTTAGTGAATAATAATTATAATAA
>R23__coassemble_766_pt1 | contig 18961 bp, 11 predicted proteins | sample R23__metabat2_high_PE_030 | metagenome-assembled genome bin R23 | reverse complement strand
GATTAGCGTATTTAAAACTTTTAAGTTATCTTTGCACGGTAAAACTACAGAACCAATAGAATATTCTTTACTATTTAACTAATAAAAACTACGTATGAATCTAATTTTCAGTAAGAGCACGCTGCTGGCGGGACTATGTACTGTAGTCTTGTCAGGGTATTCGTCTTCACTGTATGCAGGCAACAGCAACTCGCCGGAGCCTACCGCTGTACAGCAGACGAAAAAGATTACTGGTACCGTATCGGACGCCATGGGTCCCGTTATCGGTGCCAGTGTAGTGATTAAAGGTACGTCGAACGGTGTTGCCACCGACTTCGATGGTAACTTCACGCTGAATGCCAGTCAGGGTCAGACCCTCGTGGTTAGCTACATCGGCTACATCACCAAGGAGATCAAGATTGGTGCTCAGGGCCACTACAACATTACCCTCGAGGAGGACAAGAAGGTCCTTGATGAAGTGGTAGTTGTCGGTTACGGTACGATGAAGAAGAGCGACCTGGCCGGTGCTACTGGTTCTATCGATGAGAAAATGATGAAAGGTTCTATTATCACGAACCTTGATCAGGCCTTTGCAGGTCGTGTAGCCGGTGTTACCGCCGTACAGACCTCTGGTGCTCCTGGTTCTTCATCAAGTATCCGTGTACGTGGTCAGGCTACCATCAATGCTGGTGCCGAGCCTTTGTACGTTGTCGATGGTGTTATCTGGAGCAATGGTAACTCCAGTGGTGCCTCTGTAGGTTTGGGCGACCGTCTTGGTAATGGTTCTGTATCTACAGTGTCTCCTCTGTCAACCATCAACCCTGCCGACATTGTCTCTATGGAGATTCTGAAGGACGCTTCTGCCACCGCCATCTATGGTGCACAGGGTGCTAATGGTGTTGTCCTGATTACCACCAAGCACGGTAAGTCAGGTGAGGCCAAGTTCAGCTACGACGGTATGGTAGCTTGGCAGCGTCAGACCAAGCGCATCGACATGCTGAACCTGCGTGAGTTTGCTGAATTCTATAACGACATGGTAGCCCAGGGTGCTGTCAAGGAAGACGAGTACCTGAGCGATGCCAGCCTGCTTGGTAAGGGTACCAACTGGCAGGATGCCATTTTCCGTACAGCCCTGCAGCACCAGCATCAGGTAAGTGCCCAGGGTGGTACAGATGCTGTCAAATACTATGTCAGTGTCAACTATATGAACCAGGATGGTACCATCATCGGTTCAAACTTCATGCGTAATGGTGCCCGCGCCAACTTGGACGCACAGCTCAAGCCTTGGTTGAAGCTTGGTTTGAACGTCACCTATTCGCACACTTCTGAGAAGCTGCTGAAGGCTGACCAGGATGAGGGTGTGATTACTTATGCACTGACCACTCCTCCCTACCAGCCTATCTACGACATCGAGGGTGGCTACACCTCTGTATCTCGCGAAGGTATGAGCAACCCCAACCCCGTTGCTTTGGCTTTGATGAACGACTATCGCTACAAGCGTAACCTGCTGAATGGTAACATCTTCGCTGACGTTACATTCATGAAGGGTCTCGTATGGCATACTGAGGTTGGTTACAACTTCAACTGGGACCGTGCTTCTACCTTCGAGCCTACCGTATCACTCGGTAACTGGACTAAGAACCAGAACCAGGCTCGTGTTCAGAAGACCACCGGTCAGTACATCCAGATTAAGAACTACCTGACCTATACTGGTCAGATTGGCAAGCACAGCTTCTCAGCTATGGCCGGTCAGGAGTGCTGGGAGAGCAAGTGGGATTATGTCAGCGCCTATAATACCGATCTGCCCGCCAACACCATTCAGAACCCTGCACTGGGTACTGGTGAGGCACAGATTGGTTCAGGTTTCGGCTCTTCCTCTATGTCTTCGTTCTTCACGCGCGAAACCTATAATTATGATGACCGTTACCTGTTGACTTACACCTTCCGTCGTGATGGTAGTTCAAACTTCGGTCCTGACATGCGTTGGGGTTCATTCCACTCTTTCGCTGTAGCATGGCGCTTCAACAACGAGCCATTCATCAAGAAGCTGACTGAGAAGTGGCTCTCTAACGGTAAGCTCCGTATTGGTTGGGGTCAGACTGGTAACTCTAACATCGGTGGTGGCAAGTGGGCCTCTGACCTCTCTGTCATGGAGACAGGTCTTGGCACTTCACAGCGTCCTGCCCGTGTTTCTAACCGTGAAATCCACTGGGAGAAGCAGGAACAGACTAACGTTGGTATCGACCTCGGTTTCTTCAACAAGGTCAACATCACCGTCGACTGGTATAAGAAGGTGTCTAACGACATGCTGATGCCTATGCAGCTGCCCTCATATATGGGTACCAGCGGTAACGGTTCTTCAGCACTTGCAGCACCTTGGGGTAACTATGGTAAGATTGAGAACACCGGTCTTGAGTTGACCGTTAAGACTCACCCCATCGCTACCAAGGACTTCTCTTGGGATTCTGAATTCGAAATCTCTTGGAACAAGAATAAGCTGAAGGAGTTGGCAGGTACTGCCAGTGCTTCTATCTACGGTTATGGTATGTGGTCTGACATCGTTTCTAAGAGTGACGTTGGTCAGCCTCTGTTCCAGTTCTACGGCTATGTCACCGATGGTGTCTATACCAGTGTTGAGGACATCCAGACCAGCGCTAAGCCCGTAGCATACAATAACAATGGTTTCAACCGCTCTAACACCGTTTGGGTTGGTGATATCAAGTATAAGGACCTGAACAGCGATGGTGTCATCGATGAGAACGACCGTACTTATATTGGTAGCCCCATGCCTAAGTACACCTTTGGTTGGACCAACACCTTCCGCTATAAGGACTTCGACCTGACCATTTTCATCAATGGTTCTTATGGCAACAAGGTATTCAACTACCTGCGCATGAAGCTCGACGGTATGAACAGCGTATGGATGAACCAGGCTGCTTCTATCAAAGACCGCTCTGTTATCACTCCTATCGATCCCAACAAGGACTACTCAAATGGATATGTCGGCAACAATTCCGGTACTGTATGGAACTGGTATGACGATATCGACAACGTACAGGTTGCTAATCCAAATGACCTGCCTGCTGTTCGTCTGAACGACCCGAACAACAACCGCCGCATCAGCGACCGTTATGTGGAGGATGGCAGCTACATCCGCCTGAAGAACATCACCTTAGGCTACACACTGCCTAAGAAGTGGGCCAAGAAGATTTATCTGGACAATGTCCGCGTATATTGCAACATCCAGAATCTCGTCACTCTGACCGGTTATGACGGTTACGATCCTGAGGTTGGTGCCTCTACAGCTGACCAGAACGGTTATGTATATGGCCTCGACAACGGACGTTATCCCTCACCGACTGTTTATTCATTTGGACTCAACGTTTCATTCTAAAACAAGGTATCACTATGAAACTATATAATATTAAATCTATAGCATATATCGCCTTGATGGGACTGGCACTGTCATCCTGTGATGACTACCTCGACAGACCCACCGAAGACGCTTTTGACACCTCGAACTACTATGCCACTGATGCCCAGTGCCGTGCTGGTGTCAACTATCTGTACAACTCACCCTGGTATGATTTCATGCGTGGATTCTTCAAGGTTGGTGAGGTCATGTCGGGCAACTACTACATGGGTAGCTCACCCTATCTGACCTTCACGCTCGACGGTTCTGATCAGGACTTGGCTAATATGAGTGCCTCCTTGTGGGCTGTCAATACACACGCTACCACCGTTTACAACAACATCAAGAATGCTTCTGGTGCTTCAGCAGCTGTTAAGAACGCTACTATGGGTGAGTGTCTGACCTGGAAGGCTATGGCCTATTTCTATATGGTACGCTCCTTTGGTGCAGTGCCCATTATCCATGACCCTGTCGAAATTATCAATGCTCAGGAGTCGACTAATCAGCGTAAGGCCAAGATTAGCAACATATATGATTATATTATCAAGGTATTAGAGCAGGCTATCAGTCTGTTGCCAGAAAAGGATGCCACCAACACTGGTCGTATCGACAAGTATGCTGCCAAGGCTCTGTTGGCAAAGGTTTACCTGACAAAGGCTGGTTTCAGCGAGGCTAACACTACCTACAATCCTGGTACTTACAGCTATATCACCTGTACTGCTCACCAGCGTAATACTGACGACCTGAAGATGGCTGCTGCACTTGCACTCGACGTTATCGAGAACAGCGGACGCGTGCTGATGGAGAACTATGCTGACATCTTCCGTGGCGAGAACAACGTCTGCGACGAGGCCCTCATCTCTTGGGCTTGGACCATGGGTTCACACTGGACTTGCCAGAACTCATTCCAGTGCGACCTGGCCATCGAAGGCTTCGATGAGAATGGTGACTGCTGGGGTGGCTGGGGTGGTCCCTCTGTTGACCTGCAGGATGCATTCAATGAGAATGCGCTGAGCCTCAACCGTCAGAATGTTGATGCCCGTCGTAAGGCTACCCTGATGATGGCTGGCGACGTTTACGATTACTTCTGGGCTGACTGCGGTGGCTTCGAGATGGTGAAGTACTGCTATGGCGGCTATAAAGCCAATGGTGCTCCTGGCCCAGGCCAGTGGGAAAGTCCTACAGGTGCCTGTGAGGTGAAGCACCTCTATGGCAACAATGCCGACCACGCCCGTTTCTACGGAGCACCTGCCGGTCGTATGGCCTATGCCCTCAGAACTCACCTGCTGCGCCTTGCTGACGTATATCTTATCTATTGCGAGGCTGCTATGGGTAACAACACTACGACTACCGACCCGAAGATTCTCGACATCTTCTATCAGGTACGCCATCGCTCCGTTCAGGATTATAAGATGCCAACCTCTCTTACTTGGGAAGACATCTGGAAGGAGCGTCGTCTGGAGCTCGCTTGCGAGGGTGACCGTTGGTATGACTTCGTTCGTCGCTACTACTATGACCCACAGGGTGCTATCAGTGAGATCAAGGCTCAGCGTCGTAACGAATACTACTCTCTGGACGACCTTTACAAGACTTATTATAATAGTGGTTCTTTCGTAGTAGATCCTTCTAAGCATCTCTACAACACCAACACTCCCGCTCCCAATGTAACAGATCGTAGCTTCACTATTCCTCTGCCTTCTGCCGATATTTCCTACAACCCATTGTTGATGGAAGCTCCAGTAGACTTTGACGTAAATAGCATTGCTTTCTAACCTTTTAATTTAGAACAAATTATGAAATACAATAAAATATTTAGTAGTCTGCTTCTGGTTTTAGCTGTGCTTTTCAGCTTCTCGCTGGAGTCTTGTAAGGACCAGCCCGACGAGTTTGAGCTGAAAGATGGCACTCCTACCGTCCATTACATTCGTCCTGCTAAGGCCAGTGCCTCAGACTCACTACTTGTTCAGGCAAATCCCCAGGCAATCATTTGTTTGGTTGGTGAAAACCTGAACTGCATCAAGGAGATGTACTTCAATGATAAGAAGGCCATCCTGAACACCAGTTTCATCACTGAGAACTCTCTGATTGTTCAGGTGCCCAGCGAGATTCCCGAGCTTGTTACTGACAAGATCTATATGATCACCAATGATGGTCGTCAGGTGACCTACGATTTCCACGTTGTCATCCCTGCACCTGTAGTTACTTCTATGAAGAATGAGTGGACAAAAATTGGTGAGGATGCCGTCATTATTGGTCAGTACTTTATTGACGACCCCAACCAGCCTCTGACAATAACCTTCACTGGTATCAGCAATTCTACCAGTATTCAGGTTCCTGCCGAGAATATCAAGTCAATTACCCATTCACAGATTGTCTTCAAAGTGCCAGAGGGTGTTGAGGAAGGACAGATTGAAGTTGCTTCCATCTATGGTAAGGGCGTGTCTAAGTTCTACTTCCACGACAGCCGCAATCTTATCACGAACTTCGACGGTGCTACAGATGTTGTACCACAGGGTTGGAACATTGCCGCAACCTATAGTGATGTAGATGGTATTGACGGAAACTATGTACAAGTTGGTCCTGCAGAAACCGAAGGTGGATGGGTAGAGGAACTCAAGCTCCCATTCTGGTGCGGTAACTGGAATGGTGATCCTATGAGTATCACCTCAGGAGCAGGTATTCCTCTGCGTAACTTCATCGACTTCTCTGATTGGGAGAACATGTCATTCAAGATGGAACTCTATATTCCGAAGTCAAATCCATGGTCGGCAGGCGCTATGCAGATTCTCTTTGTGAACTATCTACAGTGCGCTAACGATACTTGGCAGAACAATACCTACATCCACACTAAAGCTGATGGTGGTCTTGACTTGCCACGCGCCCTCTATCGTCCTTGGGAGTCTACCGGTTCGTTTGATACAGGCGACGAGTGGATTACAGTAACTATTCCTCTTACAGATTTTGTCTACAACGATGATGGTACTAAGGTTAGTTCGATCATGAGCAAAGAATCGTTCGACAGCTTCATTATATGGCCTATCAATGGCGGTGTTGCTGGCACGACTTGCACTCCTATCTTCCGCTATGACAATATTCGTGTTGTTCCTAATCTCTAATCAATTAAATTAACGACAATGAAAACGATAAAGAATATATACACCCTGTTGGTGGTAGCCCTTGCCGGGCTATCGCTGACGGCGTGCAGCAACGACGATTTGGACACCGACCAGTTCCAAGGCGGTGTATCGCTGAACGTCTATGGTCCGACGCCAGTCATGCGTGGTGGTCAGTTGCGCTTCATTGGTAGCAACCTCGACCAGGTTCGTGAGGTAATCATTCCCTCCGACATCCACATCACCAACATTCAAGTAGTTAGCGCTGGTGTTCCCAGTGAAATTCGTATTACCGTTCCTAAGGACGGTCCCGTAGAGGGTCTTGTAACTCTGGTTACGAATACTGATCAGCGCATCACTACCAAGACCCCGTTGAGATACGAGGAAGGTATTGAAATTACCAAGATGACTGCTTCAGCCATGCCTGGAGATGTTATCAAGATTGAAGGTGACTACCTGAACCTCATCCACTCGCTTGCTTTTGCCGACAAGGTGCTGGTTAGTGAGGCCGACTTCGTCTCTCACGACCGTTATGCCATTGAGGTTAAGGTTCCCGATGAGGCTAAGACCGGTAAGCTGGAGCTTTATACTGCCGACCTTACCGTTGTCGATAAAAACAGCGTAGAGTATCAGATTATCATGACCGATGATGCCATCGAGATTGGTGTTCCCTCTATTGCTAAGCTGAAGGGCCGCAACGAGGTTGACGCTCTTGGTGAGATTACCGCTAAGGCTGGTGAGACCATCAGCATTACTGGTACCTACTTCAATGTAGTAGCTGACGTTACCGTTGGTGGCGTTAGTGCCAAAGGTTTGTCTATGGCAGAAGACGGTAAGGCGCTGACCTTCACCCTTCCCGCCGAGGCTCCAAGTGGTAGTGTAACTATCGTTTGTAAGTCTGGTATCGAGGTTCCTGTAGGAACATTGAAGACTGTTAAGCCTTCTGGCTGCACAGCTGCTCCTAACCCCGCTAAGGCTGGTCAGGCACTGACCATCAGCGGTCAGGATATGGATATCGTTACCGCTGTAACATTCCCTGCTGGCGATGCTACTGTTGAAGGTGGCGAGATTACCGTTGCTGCCGATAAGGTTATTGTCAAGGCTGTTCCTGAGACTGCTACTGAGGGTAACCTGAAGCTCGTGATGGCAAATGCTGAGACGGTTGATGTTCCCTTCACCCTCGTGAAGCCGACCATCACTGCTTACAACGTTAATCCTGCCAGCGCTGGTTCTCCCATGCAGATTACCGGTACCGACCTCGACCTCGTGAAGAGCATTACGTTCGGTGAGGCTGAAGCTAAGCTCGAAGATGGCGCTGTTTCTGCTGATGGTAAGCAGATTACCGTTACCGTTCCTATGGAAGCACAGAGTGGAAAGCCCAAGTTCAACTTGGCTAACGGCACTTATGTTGAGGGTCTCGACCTGACCATCAATGAGGCTGTATTCTGTTACTTCACCGAGCTGCCCGCTGAGGATGCTGAGCTGAAGGCTGGTGAGTCATTCATGTTGCCAGTGGCTAATGTCGACAAGTTGACAGGTGTTGAGATCAATGGCGAGGCTTGCCAATATGTAGTGTCTGGCGGTAACAACCTCATCGTTGGTATTCCTTTGACTGCCAAGAAGGGTTCTAAGGTTCGCCTGATTTCTTCTAACGGTGAGATTACCTATACCTTTGACTTCATTCCTAATACAGAGGTAACTACCGTACTGTGGACAGGTACTGCAGTTGTTGATGACTGGGCCAACCAGCCCTATGTCCTCTCCGATGGTGGTCAGGAACTGAAGGATGCTGGTGTTGAAGTTGGTGACATCATCACCTTCCACCTTGTTCCGACAGCTGCCGACTGGAAGATTCAGTTTGTTGAGGGTCACTGGGGTCCCACCTATGTAAGCATTTGCAGCATTGGCAACGATACAGAAGGTGGCAAGTTCACTGAGTATGACCTTGAGGCTAATAAGGGTAACTTCAGCCTTGAAGTAACTCAGGAAATGCTCGACGCTGCATATACCCAGCAGTGGTGGGGCGGTGTCTTCGTACTCAATGGCGACAATCTTATCGTTGACAAGATTACTACCACCCACTTCAACAGCCTGGAGACTACCGTATGGGAAGGCGAAGCTGTTGCTGACGACTGGGGTAACCAGCCCACATTCTTAACTGATGGTGCTCCTGAACTGCTTGCAGCAGGTATGAAGGTAGGTTCTATGCTTCGTATCTATGTTACTGCTACTGATTCTTCATGGAACTGCCAGCTTTGGGATGGTCACTGGGGTGGACAGCTTCCTGGCTGCGACTTCAGCAGTGGCAACTATGACTTAGCTGAGCACAAGAATATTATTGAAGTACCTATCACTCAGGATATCTATAATATCTTTACGACACCTGCTGGCTGGGGTGGCACATTCCTGGTCAATGGTGATAACATCATCGTTAAGAAGATTACTATCGAATAACATAACACTATTTGAATTATGAAACTGAAGAATATTTTCAATACACTGTCTCTTGCAGCTGTGGCGCTCGTCGCCACAGGCTGCCAGGACACTGACGCACAGACTGACGTTCTGGAGGTTGATGCTCCTGTTTTAGTCAGCGTAACACCAGATGAAACAGGTCTCTTGCTCTTTGGCGAGAAGACTATCACGGTGACCTTCGACAAGAACATTGGCTTCGCTACCAAGAACGCTTCGAAGATTACGCTCAACGGCAAATCTGTGAAATCTGCTAATGTCGCTGGTGTCAGCGCGTCGCTCACCATCAAGGCTGACGTTGATTTCGAGAAGACACAGAAGCTGCACATCCCTGCAGGTCTCATCGTGGGTCCTCAGTATAAGACCTATGACAAGGATATCGACATCACATGGACTGTTAAGGCTCTGCCCGACAACGCTGCTACGCAGATGACCAAGAAGCTCGGTTGGGGTTGGAACCTCGGTAACCACTTCGACACCGATGATATGCAGTGGGGTTACTGGGACCGCGTAGCAACCATCACCGCTGCTCCTTTCAACACACTGGCTGGTGCCGGTGCCAAGACCGTGCGTATTCCTGTCACATGGACCAACCACATGGACGCCACTAACACCATCGACGCTGCTTATCTTAATGAGGTTAAAGCTGTTGTTGACCTGGCACTCAACGCTGGTCTGAACGTAATTATCAATACCCACCACGACAGCTTCGAGACCACGCTCGGTGACTGTGCCAACGATGCTACTACGGCAGAGGCAACAGCTGCGCTCATCAAGACCCTGTGGACACAGGTGGCTACTAAGTTCCAGAGCTATGACGAGAGACTGATCTTCGAAGCCTTCAACGAGATTCACGCTGGCGACAACTGGAATTCAGGCTCTGAGGCTGAGAATGCGTTGCTCAACGAGTGGAACAAGATTGCTGTCGATGCCATCCGTTCTACTGGCGGCAACAACGCTACCCGTTGGATTGCCATCTCCCACTATGCTGCCAACGTCGACCAGGTCATCGCCAATCTGCAGATTCCTGAGGGCGACAACCACATCATCGTTGCCGCTCACTGCTACGATCCTTACAACTTCTGTCTGGCTCCTGTAGCTTCAGGTACTGACAGCTGGGGTCACAACGCTAATGCCAGCACATCAGTTAGTGGTGCTAATGAGGAGTATGTCATTTCTCAGCTCTACAAACTACGTCAGGCATACATCGAGAAGGGCATCCCCTGCTACCTCGGTGAGTATGGTTGCGTCATCCAGACCACAGCCAATGCCAATGCCTTCCGTAAGTACTACCTGGAGTTCTACTGCCGTGCTGCTTATCTCGCTGGTATCCCCATGTTCGTATGGGATAACAACGGTAAGGCCACTGGTGGTGACGAGGAGAATGGCTACATCGACCACGCTACTGGTGCTTATGTTGGCGATCCTGAGATTGTTCCTATGATGATCAAGGCTTGTACCAGCACAGACGAAGATAACTACTGGTTCGACAAGATCTGGAGTAAGTCTCCTGTTTATGAAGCACCTGCTGAATAACGTATGAGAAAATATCTTTCTATCATTGCCGCCGCCCTGGTTATTGCCTCGTGCGGCGGCAATCAGCGTAAAGCTGACGACCCATTGGCAGACAGCGGGCGCACACAGCGCACAGAGAATCTGCTGAGCAACCTCAAGGCGTGGGGCGACTCCACCGTCTATCTCTTCGGTCACCAGGACGACACCATCTTTGGCATCGGCTGGGACGATGAGCAGAACGACAGCACTGCCACCCAGCATCACAGCGACATCAAGAGTATCTGCAACGACTCCCCTGCCCTCGTCGCCTTCGACATCACGGGCATTGAGAAGAGCAACCAGCAGACTGCCGAAGGCATTGCGCTCGACAAGATTCGTCAGGAGGTCATCAACACGTATAACGAAAACGGCATCGTCAGCCTCTCGCTGGCTATGTCCTCCGACAAGACGGTAGAACCTCTGGCTGCGTTCCTCAACTCCTTAGAGACACCCTACGGTGTCCGTGTTCCCGTCCTGCTGCGCCTGCGTGGCAAGCAGAGCAAGGAACTGTGGCAGGCGCTGGCCGAGGGTTTGGAAGATGAGGACGTCACCAACGCCCTGCTCGTCTATGCCCCCACCGTCGATTCGCTGACCACCGAGCAGAAATACCTAGAGCAGTATCCTGGCGATGACATCATCGATGTACTGGGCATCAGCTACTATTGCGACGCTCCAGAAGGTGACACCACCCTGGTTGCCAACTACGCTCAGCAGCTTGACCGCCAGCTCGCCATGCTCGCCGCTATTGGCAAGCAGCACGGCAAACCCATCGCCGTGGCAGAGACCGGCTATAACGGCATCAAGACCGAAGACTGGTGGACACGCACGCTTGCTGCTGTTCTGGAGAAGCATCCCGTCAGCTACGTCCTCTTGTGGCGTAACGAGCGTCCCGACTACTTCTTCGTGCCCTACCCCGGTCACACCTCTACCAGCGACTTCGTCCGCTTCTACAATCTGCCCGCCACCCTGTTCCGCCACGACATCAACGGGCCCTATTACCAGCAATAACTATTTATAAGCTATGAAACAAACTATGAATATGTTGGCAGCATTGGCATTGATGCTATGCGTGACCAGTTGCGGCACCAAGCAAGAGGTGAAGCAAGAACCAGAAACTGCCGCCGAGGCCGTAAAGAAAATGATTGCCGGATGGAACGTAGGCAACGACATGGACTGCTTCGACTCCGACATCAAGCCCGGCTCACCCTTGGAAGAATACGAGCGTAGCTGGGGACAGTCGCCCGCCAACGAACTGATGTTCAAGAAACTGGCAGAGAAGGGCTTCACAGCCATTCGCGTACCTGTCACCTGGTGGCAGCACATGGATGCCGAAGGACGCGTGGACACCTTATGGATGGCCCGTGTAGAGCAGATTGTCAACTGGGTGCTCGACAACGGCATGTACTGCATCATCAACGTGCACCACGACACGGGTGCAGCCGTAGAGGCTTGGATCAAGGCCGACAGCACCAGCTATGCCACACAGCACGAGCGCTACAAGACACTGTGGACCCAGATTGCCAACCACTTCAAGGACTTCGACCAGCGACTGCTCTTCGAGGGCTATAACGAGATGCTGACGGGCAGCAATCCTACTGCCGAGTGGTCAGAACCCAAAGACCTGAAGAACCTGCAGTACGTCAACAAGTTCGCTCAGGACTTTGTCGATGCAGTCCGTGCTACGGGTGGCAACAACCAGTATCGCAACCTCATCGTCAACACCTACAGTGGTTCGCATACCCCCAACACCCTACCCGCTCTCGTTGTTCCCACCGACCCTTGCGGCAATCAGAACCACCTGGCTGTCGAGGTACACAGCTACGATCCGTGGGACTGGGTGAACAACTACGACATGCATTGGACCAAGGAGTGTACGGAAGAGGTGACACGCCTGTTTGCCGACCTCGACAAGCACATTATCTCCAAGGGCTATCCCGTCATCATTGGCGAATACGGTTCTAACGGACAGGCAGAGAAGACCATCAACAGAACCTGCACCGACGAACAGAAGCAGGAGGCTGGTCGTCAGGCTGCTGACATCATTCGCCTCTGCAAGCAGTATGGTGCCGCTGCCTTCTATTGGATGGGCATCATCGACGGTCCCGACCGTTCTGCCGACTCTTTCCAGTGGAGCATGGAACAAGTGGCTGATTCCATCATAGCAAACAAATAGAGATTCCCAGATATAAATTATGCCAGGGGGCCATCACAGCTTCCCTGGCATAATTAGTTTTTACATACAGCTGGTAACACCCAGCGTGGTTGTCACTGCAGTCAGCACTGCCACCGAGTCCGCATGGACAAGCTCGGCCTGAAAAGCGTGTCGGCACTGACCATCTATGCCGTCACCCACGGCTACGTGGACGTAGATAAGGTCAAGGGGTAAGATGCAAATAAGCACCCGACATTTGTCGGATATGCGCGAGAAAATGCGGCAAATGATAGCTGAAATACTTAAAAGATATTAAAGTTTATGGGGGTGTCCTGACTTTTGGGACACCCTCCAGTTTATTTTGCACCCATAATTCGAAGTTTAACTTAAAACAAGACGATTATGGAAGGTGCATTTTTCCTGTTTGTAATTCTGGCCGCCGTTGGCAGCCTGGCAAGTGAGTATGTGAAGGGCGTATGATTTTAAGAAATCAAGAGCTTGTCTGCGTCTGGTGTTCTTCCAATTTGGCAGATAGCATCCGCCAAATTTCAAACATCTGAAAATCAAGTAGATGGAATTTTGCAATCAGCGATTGCCAAATTATATCTCAAAGGGACTGTCCCATGGTATAAATTAAACTTTTTGAAAATTTTTTGCTTCAAATGGCAGATAATTGAAAGATTATTGCTAACTTTGCAACAAGTATAACCTAAAATGAAAATTACCTACAACACATAGGACGATCTTTGTGATATGGAGGAGTAACAACATATAGAAATTGATGGCAGGAAAATTCATTCATGATGAATATACTTTGACTGCGATGAAACTGGTAAGGGAAGGCAAAAGCTTTTTCATTACTGGGAAAGCAGGAACCGGTAAGACCAGACTTCTGGGAGAAATCGTCAGAGAATCTCGGGCTCGAGGAAAGAACATCGCTGTGTCTGCACCTACGGGTGTAGCGGCTAAAAACGCTGAGGGACAGACGTTGCATTCCTTGTTTGGATTGAAAACCATCACTTATATTCCCGGTAAAACCCGCAATTGGTATCACCTTGACACTGCCAAAGAGAGAGTCATCAGAAAGTTGGACATACTTATTATTGACGAAATAAGTATGGTGAGATGCGATGTCCTCGATATGGTGGACCAGACATTAAAAAAGGTCAGGTGGAGCGGTAGTGCCTTCGGCGGCATACAGGTAATATTTTTCGGTGATTTGTTCCAGCTTCCGCCAGTGGTTGAAGATGATGATGAAGAACTACTATATTCCCACTATGAAAAAGATAACCCATATTTCTTTTCGTCCGACGTCATAAGGAAACGTCCTTTACCGCTACTTGAATTAGAAAAAGTCCACAGACAAAAGGACGAAAGATTTGTACGCATCTTGAACAATATCCGTGAGGGCAAAAACCTTTCTGGGGACATAGAGGCAATCAACAGAAGATTTAAAGATGGTTACGAGCCATCAATTTCAGAACCTGCAATATATCTGCGAACCAGAAAATATAATGTATGGAAACATAATGATAGCAAGCTAAAGGAATTGCCTGGCGAAAAATTTACGAGTACAGCCGAGATAGATGGTTATTTCCCTAAAAGACTCTTTCCTGCTGATGAGGAATTAGCACTTAAAGTTGGTGCAAAGGTCATGCTTCTGCGAAACGACAATGATGGCTATGAATATGTGAATGGCACCTTGGGGATTGTCAAAAGTATATACGATGGTGTCGTAAGAGTCCTTACACAAGAAGGGAAACTCATAAGCGTGGAGAAATCCGCATGGACGCTTTACAAGTACGAATACGACGAGAGGAATAAGATTATTAAGCCCTATCCCGTCGGCTCATTTACACAATATCCAATTAAGCTGGCTTGGGCGGTTACGATTCACAAGAGCCAAGGCTTGACCTTTGATAAAGTGATTATTGATGCACATCGGTCTTTTGCCTCAGGACAAGTTTATGTAGCATTAAGCCGTTGTAGGTCATTGAAAGGTATTGTTTTAACGTCAAGAGTCTCAAAGGATGATATCAAGTTAGATCCGATTATTGTAGACTACATGAAGTCCGTTGAAAAGATTAAGCCGGATTTGACTCTCCAAAGCGAAGAATTGGAAGAGATTTTCCTCTTTGATGATGATGAGAAGACAATCACGGGTGTTGTAAGTGAGTTCTATGGAACTGTCGAAATCCCCGGAGGAGTAGAAAAAATAGCGGATAATGCTTTCAAAGACAATACGGAGATTACGGAAGTAATTTGCCCTGAATCGCTACGAGAAATCGGTGACTACGCGTTCAAAGGCTGTATCAATCTGCAAAAGATAGAATTCAACGAAGGCTTGGAAAGCATAGGCATCGGAGCATTTGTCGATACAGCTCTGAATGGAGTTGCTCTTCCTTCAACACTTTCATATATATCCTTTTATGCCTTTGAGTGTATGATGAGCGTCAATGCACACAATAATTATTATTCAGATATTGATGGAGTCCTTTACAACGAAGATGCGACAAAGCTAATACTTTATCCCAGAAACTTAATAAGGAAGATAATTGAAATACCAGAATCAGTCACTTCTATAGATTTATATGCTTTTGAAAAAAATGAAGCAGAAGAGATAATCATTCCGAAAGATCTTGATGAATTAGAAGACGCAGCCTTTTCAGGTTGTGAAAATTTGAGAACTCTGACAATAAAAGTAAACTATCCGGATTTCATTGACATAAAGGATGATGCATTTGAAGACTTCGAAGTCGAAAACTGCGTCCTTAGAGTTCCCTTTGATTCTTTGTCGGATTATATGAAGGATGAAAGATTTAAGGACTTTAAATACATTACAGCCATCGAAGGTAGTAGATGCCTGAAATATGACGAAAAAGGAACTGAGATTACAGGATACGACGATGACGGCTCAGAGGATATTATTATTCCCGAAGGTGTCACTAGCATAAAAGCGGAAGCTTTCTGCGATAATGAAGATATCGTAAGCGTGGAATTTCCAGAATCCCTTGAGACTATTCAGCACTCCGCATTCTCCGGATGTTCAAACCTCTCTGATATAGAGTTAAAGAGTGGATTAGAGACGATAAAATGGGATGCTTTTAAAGGCACGGCTCTTCTTGATGTTAATATCCCCGATACTGTAAAAGAAATAGATTGCACGGCATTCTCATGTGAGATGGAGGTCGATGCGCAGAATATTGATTATTGTGCTTACAACGGAGTGCTTTATTCTTTCGATGAATCAAGACTGATTATCTATCCTTCAGACAAAACCGATGATGAATTCGTGGTTCCTGAGACGGTCTCTGTCATCCATCATTTTGCCTTTGAAGATTCCTCTCTGCATTCACTTTATATCCATAAAGATGTAGAAGAAATCGGTCAGGCCTTCATTGGTGGCTGCGAAAAACTGACAAGACTAACCATTGACATAGAAGACCCTGCTTCTGTCCAGTTTCATGAGAAAGCTTTTGCGAATTTTAGCAAGAAGCAGTTAACGCTATACGTTCCTTATGGCTGCCGCCAGAAATACTTGTCTATCGAATTGTTCCAGGGTTTTAAGAGCATAAAGGAATTGCAATCTGAAGATGGTTATGTAACGGGGCAATTCTTTGAGTCGCTCCCGAGTTATTCATATAGCGAGAGCAAACTATTCTGCTTTATTGATGGCAAATATCGTTTTTATATTGTTTCAACAAAAGACGGTTTTTTCCTGCGCAAGGTAGGCGTTGGATACTATTTCCTTTCAGATCATGTCAGAAGTGATAAGACTGGTGCCATCTGGGTTCATAATAAGAAAGAGAAGGCCGCCAGTTACGACTTCAGTTACACTACCGATAAAGAGACAAGAACAAGAGTCGGGCATTTCGACGAGAATTACATCAAGAAAACACTAATATATAAAGACTATCAGTCAGGGAAAACTTTTACGATTGATTTAAAATAAAATGGTAAAGAAATGTTATAAGAATATATGACTCATGTATACAACAGAGCCTCCACTATGTAAAATTCTCTCTTCCTAGATGTAACATTTTGGAATTATGCATACTATATTGGTGGAAAAGTATTACTTTTGCAAAATAATTCGAAAGTATGAAACAAGATCAGATTGTAATCTACAAAGATGAGAACAATGCCATTCAGCTGGAGGTGAGAATGGATGGTGAGATGATATGGTTGACGCGCCAGCAGCTGGCAACGCTGTTTGGACGTGACTATAAGACCATCAGTAAGCACATCAACAATGCACTCAGGGAGGAACTGGCCGACGAAGTGGTAGTCGCAAAATTTGCGAATACCACTAAACATGGTGCTATGGAGGGCAAAACTCAGACTCACGAGAAGGAGTATTTCAATCTGGAAATGGTGACCTCTGTGGGCTATCGTGTTAAGAGTAAAAGAGGTGTGCAGTTTAGAAAATGGGCCAACAGGATACTGAAGGATTATCTTGTCAAAGGCTATGTCATCAACGAGCGCATCCGCAAGGAACAGCTTGGCGAGTTGCGCCAGTTGGTGCAGGTGGCCAGTCGTGCCATCAGTAATCAGGAGGTGGCAAAGACTGTTGAAACTCAGGACCTGCTTAATGTAGTGGTAGATTACACCTATGCGCTCGATACGCTGGACAACTATGACTACGAGCGACTGTCTATCGATAAAACGACGAAGCATGAGCCATTCCACGCAACCTACGAAAATGCGATGGAGGCAATCAGTGGCTTGCGCGATAAGTTTGGTGGTTCTGCGCTGTTTGGAAACGAGAAGGATGACTCTTTTAAGAGCAGTATCGGTCAGATTTATCAGACGTTTGGCGGCGAGGAACTCTATCCCAGTGTGGAGGAAAAAGCCGCTATGCTGCTGTATCTAGTGACGAAGAACCACTCGTTTAGCGATGGCAACAAGCGTATTGCCGCCACGCTGTTTCTTTGGTTCCTGAATAACAACGGCATTCTGTATCGTGAGGATGGCTCAAAAAGATTGGCAGACAACACCCTTGTGGCTCTAACGCTGATGATTGCAGAGAGCAAGACAGAGGAGAAGGACGTGATGGTGAAGGTGGTGGTGAATCTGATAAACCAGCGGAACGAGTAAGTAATTTTCTTAAAAGAACTTAAAATATAGTAGGGTGTCCTGACTTTTGGGACACCCTACTGTTATTTTTGCAAACGGATTTGCGAAGGCAGGATGCTATGCCCTAGCAACAAGTAATGTATAACTAAAAAGAAAAGAGAAACACCATGAAACGACAATGGAATGCTGAAGAAATGAAGGAGGCGGCGCGCGATGCGCGTCGTGTGCTCGAACGGGAACGCGAGCAAATGATGGAAAAGGCTGAGTTGATGGACGGATTCTTCCATGCTATGGATGCTGTGACGGAGGTGATTGCCGAGAACGAAAGGCTAAGGGAGGAGAACGAGACCTTGCGGCAGCAGAGGCAGGAGGTGCACGTGCTGCAGGTGGCTGGCAACTACAACGATATTCACGACAACGAAACGGTGAGGTATGGCAGGTAATAATATTTATGTGCAGGGGTCGTATATCGATATCCATGATAATAAGGTGGTAAACCTCAGCGTGGATAAGGGTGAGGTGCATGTGGACCAGACGAACGACAGCATGCTGGGAACCAGCGACGACAACACAGCAGCCACCGACGTGCGCATGGCGTTGGCTGTGCAGGGATTGTGGGACGAGGGCGTGCTAAAGAATTTGTATGATTACACGTGGGTGATGGAGGTGATGAACCAGACAGACGGCATGCCTTATTTCAACACGCCGGCATCGTTTATCGCCTATCTGAAGGCTGCGGACGTTGAGCGCCTGCCGTCGGAAGACAGCATCAACAAGAAGCAAAACACCTTTACAGGCAGTTTCCCTGACTGGATGTTCACTGATTGTGACGCTATGGAGGCTAAGCGGAGAATCAATGTGGGTAAGCGATTTTTGAATATTTTCAAGTCAGCATAGGCTCACTCTTTCGGGAATTTGTTCGGTATTTTGTTCCTGCGTTCGGGAATTTGTTCGTGACGTACTTTTTCGTAAAGTGCGTCACGTTTTTTGTTTCTATCTTTGCCAGTGGAAAAAGTTGGCCGACTCTATCCACAAAAACATTAAAGACAAAGAAAACAATTAAGTTTATGGCACAAAAGAAAACAACAAAGACGTACACAATGCCTGAGAAGCAGCGGCTGCTGTGTCGCTGGACGTTCGAGCTGGCAGCGTTCCTACAGGAGGAACACAACATGGATAAGAAGGCGGCGCTGGAGTTGGCGC
>R23__coassemble_760_pt1 | contig 19068 bp, 14 predicted proteins | sample R23__metabat2_high_PE_030 | metagenome-assembled genome bin R23 | reverse complement strand
ATCCATAGCCTGGCAAGCAGTGATGGCAATCATGTAGTAGATGTCATCCACAGAGCAACCACGAGAGAGGTCGTTGACAGGACGAGCGATACCCTGCAGAACCGGACCGATAGCGATAGCATCACCCAGGCGCTGAACCATCTTATAGCCAATATTACCTACCTCGAGGTTGGGGAATACGAGCACGTTAGCCTTACCGGCGATGTCTGAGCCAGGAGCCTTCTTGGCACCAACGGAGGGTACCAATGCTGCATCAGCCTGCAACTCACCGTCAATCTTCAGCTCAGGAGCCATCTCCTTAGCCAGTTTGGTAGCCTCAATCACCTTGTCGCAAACCTCGTGCTTAGCAGAACCTTTCGTAGAGAAGCTCAGCATAGCCACGCGAGGATCCTCAAAACCTGCCACAGCCTTAGCCATCTGAGCGGTGCAGACAGCAATCTGAGCCAGCTGGTTAGCATCGGGCATGGGGGTAACAGCAACGTCGGCAATGACGAGCACACCATCCTCACCATACTGCTTCTGCTTAGAGATGAGCAGCAGGCCACCACTGACGCAGGTGATGCCAGGCTGGCACTTGATAATCTGCAGAGCGGGACGCAGCGTGTCGCCAGTAGTTGACAGTGCACCACTAATCTGACCATCAGCACCCTCGGTCTTGATAATCATACAACCCAGGTACAGCGGGTTCTTAATCAGCTTGCGAGCCTCCTCAATGGTCATACCCTTCGACTTGCGAATCTCAGCCAGCTTCTCAGCCAGTTCCTCGCTCTTGTCATAGTTCTCTGGGTCAATGAGGGTGGCCTTGCCAATGTTGGTCAGTCCCTTCTCCTTTGCCAGAGCCTCCACTTTGGCAGGATTACCAATCAGGATGATGTCTGCAAGTTCATCAGCCAGAGCCTTGTCGGCTGCACACAGGGTACGTTCTTCTTCTGCTTCAGGGAGCACGATGCGCTGCTTGTTACTCTTAGCACGCGCTACGATTTGACTTAATAAATCCATAGTTTGTTCGTATTTTATTGAAAAATGTTTTACTTGTCTGCAAAGGTACAAAATAATTATGAATTATGCATTATGCATGATGAATTATTTTGCGTTTACGTTTACGCCAACTCTTGTGTCAGGATACTCTCCAGCTTCTCTGCCGAGAGGCGCAACTGGAAATCACTACGGATAGCCACGCTGATGCCTCCCGTTTCCTCGCTCACCACGATGGCTATGCAGTCGCTTTCGTGGGTAATGCCCAGAGCTGCACGATGACGCAGTCCTAACTCCTTGGGAATATCGAGACTGTGACTGACAGGCAGAATACAACCAGCCGCACGGATACGCTGATGGGTTACTATTACGGCTCCATCATGGAGTGGCGAGTTCTTGAAGAAGATGTTCTCTATCAACTGCTGACTGATTCTGGCGTCGATGAGTTCACCAGTGGCCACAATATCGTCGAGTGGGGTAGCGCGCTGGATAACGATGAGTGCTCCCACCTTCTTTTTACTCATCGACATACACGCCATCACGATGGGCATGATGATTTGTTTCAGCTGTTCTGAGCTCTGCTTGTCGCTACTTGAGAACAGACGGCGCAAGGCTCGCATGCGTTGGTGACCGCCTATGTTATAGAGGAACTTGCGGATGTCTTCCTGGAACAGGACGATGAGTCCGATGACACCCACTGACACCAGCTTGTCGAGGATGCTGCCAAGCAGTTTCATCTCCAGCACCTGTGAGACGATAAGCCAGAAAACGACAAACATCAGGATACCCATGAAGACGTTCAGCGAACGCGACTCCTTCATTAGGCGATAGACATAGAACAGCGTCAGAGCGACGAGCACGATGTCGATAATATCCTTTATTCCAAATTCAAAAAACATAATATTAGGGGTTAGGGGTGAGAGGTGAGAGGTGAGAGAATAGCCTCATGCATTCTACGGCTTCCTTCACGTCGTGAACACGCAGAATATCAGCACCTTTCATCAGGGAGATGGTGTTGAGTGCCGTCGTTCCGTTTAGAGACTCCTCAGGAGACGATCCTAAGAATTTGTATATCATTGATTTCCTGGAGATACCCACCAATATGGGCAGGTGCAGCATCTGCATACGCTCCAGCTCGTTCATCACCTGGTAATTGTCGTCCACCGTCTTGCCAAAGCCGAAGCCTGGGTCCAGCACAATATCCTTCTGACCCATCGAGCGCAAGGTGTCCACCACCTCTGCACAGTCCAGCAAGATGTCTTTCATCGTTGCCTTCCGTGACATATAGATATATGGTACACCCAGACGGCTGACCATGCGAAACATGCCAGAGGTGAGAGGTGAGAGGTGAGAGGTGACAGGACCACCCACGTCGTTGATGATGTCTGCACCAAACTCTTCCACCACCATGCGGGCAACATCTGGGCGGTAGGTGTCCACGCTGATAATTGCATCGGGGGCCTCACGACGCACGATGGCGAGTGCCATTCGCAAACGCGCCATCTCTTCTTCCTCCGTAGCGGCTTCGCTGTCAGGACGTGTAGAGCAGGCGCCCACATCAATGATGGTGGCACCCTCGTCCAGTATCTGGTGCGTACGCTCGGCAATCTCCTGCTCCGTCTGCGACCTGCTCCCCGCATAAAACGAGTCGGGCGTGGCATTCAGTATGCCCATCACCTGTGGTGTGCTCAACGCTAACAGTTTGCCGTTGCAATTCAGTGTATATTCCATATTAGCCGCAAAGTTACGAAAAGTTGAGCGCAGAACAAAAGATTTTTATCTTTTTATAAAAAAAATATGATTTCTTGTTTAATTTTTCAGGATTTGTTCGTTATATATGTGTAATGACACAAAAAGAGTTTACATATTTGGCAGGTGAGACGCGAGCAAAAGCCCTGTCGATAGCTGGACAGTTCGGATATGCCCAGGACGATGCGGAGGACATTGCGCAAGACGTGATGCTGAAGCTGTGGAGCCTGCATGAGCAACTCAACGATGTGGCTCACCTGAAGGCTTCGGCTGTGATTACCACCAAACGGGTGTGTATCGACAGGTGGCGCACGTCGCATCAGCATGCCGATATCGCCGTCACGATGCCGTTGATAGATGAAGACTCGCTACACGACCGACTGGAATATACGGAACTGGAGCACTGGATAGGTGAACAGATAGACAGTCTGCCTTCGACAGCGGGGATGGTGCTAAGGATGCGCCAGTTGGAGCACCGCGAATTAGGTGAGATTGCCGACATCTTAGGCATCAGGCAGACATCAGTTTCCACACTGCTCTCGCGAGCTCGCAACGAATTACTCAACAAACTAAAAAGGAGGAACCAACAATGAAAAATCAGATTAAAAAACAAGAGATAGCCCAACTGCTCAGCAAGTTCATGGCCGGCGAAACCAGCGTTGCCGAGGAAGAAGTGCTGGCACAGTACTTCCGCACCCATGAAGTGGACGAGGAGTGGGCCGAATATAAGGAGATGTTCACGCTGTTTGACAACGGTGAGGTGGACATTGATATAGAAGAAGGAACTTCAGAACAACCCATCAAGGATGACAGCGCGAAGATTCAGATGCTTCCCAAGACTGTCAGGGAGAAGCCCAAGATAGTAGCCCTTAGATGGCTCATGGTTGGCATCGCAGCAAGTATCGTATTGCTCTTGGTGTTCCATCTTGGAAGAAGCACTGCCGAACAGCCTTCGCTGGTGGCAGAGAAAACCGAAGTCCTCAAGGATAGCCTCCAGCCTAAGCACGAGACCATCACACCTACAGAGAAAACGGTGGAAGCCGTTGTGGCTCAGACCATTCCCGCTAAGCCCCAGACAGGCAAGCGGATCAACAACCCAACAGCCGTCTCCGCTCCAACTGCTGAGAACCTCGCCGACTGCATTGCCCGCCTTGAGTCCGAAATGGAAAAACTGGACGATAGCGTCAGTTCGGCACAGGTGGAAAGACTCATCGCTGCTGACGCCCGTCTACAGCAGATGGTATATCGCATTGTTGGCAAACAAGCCGAACAGGCGATGAACAAGATACAAAACGATAGTACCGCTAATTACATTAACTTTTAAGAAATTATGAAACAACTGATTATTACCATAGTGCTCCTGCTGATGCCCATAGGCACACTATTCGCTCAGGAGAACAAGCACGCACAGGCCATGCATACGGCCTTCAGAGAAACACTCGACCGCAGGCAACCCAAATATATCTCGTCCACGTGGGTACCTGGCAGTAAGGATAGTCTCAGCATCATCTACACGGCCCTCGATGGCGGTGGTCTGGTGCCCAAGAACAAGATTCACGTGGTGCAACTTGGGAAGAACAGGGCAGACATTGGCCCCAACTACCTCGACGGCTGGAGCTTTGAGTTCCACAACGTGCCCGACGACCCCAATCTGCCCTTGCGCCAGATTCTCGACACCTATGACAAGCAGGCGCCTTACGCCTCCAGCTACTACAGCTATGTGTCGGGCGATGAGCAGGCCGTCTTCCCAGGCGTCAGCATCGCCTACGGCGAGAGTGGCGAGACCTTCCCACTCGAGCTTCATCCAACCCTGAACGTTCGCATCATCGGCTTCAAGGATGACGACGGTTTCCGTTCCACCTATCTGCTCTCATGGGCAAGCTATGAGGAGGACGATGCCCTCGATAATAAGCACAAATACTATATGACCAGAGGCATCATGTACGAGTTCCATTGCCCCAAACTCAAGGCTATACCGCAGATGAAGTCCTACGATGGCGAGGAATACCTCGACCGCACGAATACGGCGCTCAGCGTGGCGCAGAACCGGCTGTTTGAAATACGTAAAAAAGAACCTGAACGTGCCAAGGCCCTCAACACTGATACGCTGGCCGAGCTCTACCAGTATAATTTCATCACGATGGCACAGAAGCTCTGCGACTCACCCAAGACGCTCAACCTCAAGACCAGCTATGAGGCCCTGAAGGCTAAGTTCTGGCTCATGACGAGTATTGGCGGCACTGCCACGGCTACCGAGCAGAAAGCCATCTGCTACACGCTCAACAAAGAGATAGGCAGCTACCCCTACATGCTCTCCCATCGTCAGGCTGAAGAGCTGATGAATATGTCCAACGACATTGCCAAATACATGCCCGATGACCTGAAGATGCAAGTTCAGGATGCTCAGCGCACAATAGAAGTGCTGCGTAACAAGACGGTTGAAATTGACAGCCTGACCGACAACGATCAGGACTACCTGAACCGCAACCACTGGAAGCTTACCCACCAGCCCGTGGCATACAACGGCGAGGATATGTTCACTGGTCGTGGCGAACATTATACCGCTGACCAGCAAACGGGTTATCTCCATGTGCGGAGCGAGAACTACAGCGACGGCATCCGTATCGAGAGCACACTTGAAAACCTGCGTCCAGGTCGCTATCGTGTATCGGCTGTGGTACGTGCCAAGCAAACCAACAGCGGTCACTCAGGCATCGTGGTTTTTGCACAGGTGGGTGGCAAAACCATTCAGAAGGAGATTCCCGCTGATGGCGACACTGGTGGCAACGTGTGGTTCTCAGCCCTCAACCGCTTCTCGAAGGGTGCCAACTCCAACGAGGGTGTCCTGGCACTCGATGTCAACAAGGCCACAGCACATGGTGGAGTGGGCTACGGATGGAACCGCATCTATCTGGACGACATCACCGTGCCCCATAACAACACCAACGGCAAACTCACCTATGGTGTCACCCTCGACAGCGACATCGTCCAGCAATACGGCAAGCCCAGCAACTGGTTCTCAGCCTGCGACTTCATCGTAGAAAGGGTGGGCGACTAAGGTTAACTTCCAAAAACATTTGGTAGTTTCAGAAGAAAATAGTATCTTTGCGCCCCATAAGAACAAATAATCATTAAGGGAATGGATATCAAAGAGCTCTATAAGCTGTATCAGCAGCATCCGTGTATCACGACAGACTCGCGTAACTGTCCTGAGGGTAGCATCTTCCTCGCCTTGAAGGGTGAGTCGTTCAATGGCAACAAGTTCGCTCTCCAGGCACTGGAGAAAGGCTGTGCCTACGCCATCGTCGATGAAGAGATAGAGGAACAGTCCGCTCAGCCCTCACCGCTCACCTCTCACCTCATAAAGGTTAACGACTGCCTCCAGACCTTCAAGGACCTGGCGCGTGAGCATCGTCGCCAGTTTGAGATGCCGATGGTGGGCATCACGGGCACTAATGGCAAGACTACCACGAAGGAACTGATTCGTGCCGTCTTGGCAGAGTGCTATAGCGTGATGGCAACGGAGGGTAACTTCAACAACGACGTGGGTGTGCCCAAGACGCTCTTCCGACTGGACGACCAGACAGAGATAGCTGTTGTAGAGATGGGTGCCTCGCATCCTGGCGACATCAAGACACTGGTAGAAACGGCCGAACCCACCTGCGGACTCATCACCAACGTGGGACGTGCCCACCTGCAGGGTTTCGGTTCCTTCGAGGGTGTCTGCAGGACCAAGGGTGAACTCTATGACTTCCTCATTGCGCACGACTGTCCCATCTTCGTCAATCGCGACAATGAATACTTGATGCAGATGATTAATGGTCAATGTTCAATGGTCAATGATCACCAGCCCGACATCTACTACTACGGCCAGAGTGACAACGAGGACATCCTGATTCGTGGCGAGGTCGTCTCGTGTGCACCGTTCCTGAAGTTCCGCTGGCGCGAGCAAGACCACGATGCGGGCTACACCAGCGAGTGGATGGAGGTACAGACCCACCTTATTGGTGCCTATAACCTCGACAACATGCTGGCTGCCATCACTGTCGGCTATGTTAACAACATCCCCTTCGAGCAGATTAATCATGCACTCGCCAACTACGTGCCCACCAACAATCGCTCACAGCTGACGGAGACGGAGAAGAACCACCTCATTGTCGATGCCTATAATGCCAACCCCACCTCGATGAAGGCCGCCATCGACAACTTCCAACTCATGGAGGTGTCGCCTAAGATGGCTATTCTGGGTATGATGGGCGAGCTTGGCGACGTCTCGCAAGAGGAGCATCAGAAGGTCGTTGCCCAGCTGCAGCAGGCAGGTTTCGATGAGGTATGGCTCGTCGGTGCAGAGTTCCAGAAAGCGGTCAATGGTCAATGTTCAATGGTCAATGGTCAATCGCCCTTCCGCACCTTTGCGAATGTCGAAGAGGTGAAATCTGCCATCTCACAAGAGTTGCCACAGGGCCGCTATATCCTCATCAAGGGTTCTAATAGCACCCACCTTTACGAGCTCCCCGCCCTGTTATAACTTATAGCTTTGTGGCGTCTTGAATGACCAATCCTGCCAGCATGAAACCGAAGATGGCAGTGATATGGACGAGGGAACCTTTTCCTTCGTCTTTTGCTTGCAGCAGTTCGTCGCTATAGACGCATTGGAACTTGCGCTTAGGAAACAGCTTCTCCTTCTTGAACCTGTTACGAAGGGCACGTGCCAAGGGGTCGCCCTTCACTTTCCAGAACTCCGTAATCTGGATGCGTGTAGGGTCCAGCTTCAGGGCAGCACCCATTGATGAATAGAACTTGGGGGCGCTTCTGTCTTCCCCTGCTGAGGGGAGGGATGTGGCCAACAGAATCAGTGCCTCCACCTTCACCTGCCCCACCGTCTTCGTCGTGGCCATCAGTTGGCGATTGACGTTCGTGACATCCACGCTGTCGAAGTCAACTATTGTCAACTGCCGGATGCCACTGCGCACCAGGCTCTCAGCGCACCACGAGCCTACGCCGCCCACGCCAAATACGATGACCCGTTTCTGCGCGATACGCTCCATCGCCTCGTTGCCTAACAGCAACTCACTCCTCCGAAATATTGCCTCTTCCATTCCTATCGTCTGTTCTAATTTGGGTACAAAGGTTGTGTAAACCGAGTGAAATGCAAAATAAATAATAAATTATTTGCCTTTCTTCAATTGTTCGTTGAAGAAATACGGGAGTTTGCTGAAAATAGTTGGAGGTATCATTAAAAAAGTGTATCTTTGTGGCAGATTTTGCTTAAAATAAACTACAATGAGAAAGAAACTATTATTATTAGCACTACTGGCGGGTACGCTCAGCGCACAGGCTGACGAGTATCCGTACCTGATTTTTGAGACGACAGATGGTGGTAGGACGCCTGTGGAGGTGGAGTCGCTGACTATCCAGATTGTGGATGGTAACCTGGTGGCTGGTGGAAAGACGTTCAGTCTGGCGAGCCTGAGCAGGATGTTCTTTGCCTTGACGCCCGATGCTACTAGCGGCATTGAGGATCTGCGTGCGACAGAGGACGGCGCTGTGGAGGTGTATTCGCTGAATGGCGTGTCGTTGGGCAGTTATGAGAATGTCAGCGCAGCCAAGCAGTCGCTACAACGTGGCATCTATGTGATGAAGGGTGGAAGTGGAACGTTTAAAGTGGCTGTGAAATGAAGAAGGTTGGCATGATGATAACAGCCCTGTTGCTGACGATAGTCGTAGGGGCTCAGACGCTGAATGTGCAGGTGGGTGACGTGACGTACCAGTTCCCGGCTTCACAGACGGGGGATATGACCTACAGCAATGGCACGACGCTGACCATTATGGGCAAGGAGTTCGCCATCAGCGACATTACGGGTATGGTGGTTGACAAGAGCGAGGTGACAGACAATCAAGTGACAGTCAGCTATAACGGCACGACGGCGAAGGTGACTGTTGCAGGCAATGTGGCTCAATACCTGACGCCAGTGGTCAGCGGTGCGCACGTCAGCATTGCTCAGAGCGACGACCTCGCAGAGGAGGTGACCTATACGCTGAGTGGTGAATCGACAGATGGCGAGTTCTACATGTCGGGCAGTTACAAGGCGACGGTGGAGTTGAATGGACTGACGCTGACGAACACGACGCCCGTGAAGAGTGGGGCGGCTGTACATATCCAGAACGGCAAACGCATCAAGGTGAAGGTGTGCAACGGTACTGTCAACACGCTGACGGATGCTGTCGGTGGTTCGCAGAAGGGTTGTCTGTATGTCAAAGGACATGCCGAATTTGCGCAGAAGGGAACCCTTAATATAATAGGTAATGTGAAGCACGGCATCAAGACGGGCGAATACATGACCCTGAAGAATGCCACCATCAACATCACCAAGGCCGCAGGCGACGGCATCAACTGTGCACAGTTCTTCCAGATGACGAGTGGCAAGATTGTCATCAGTGGTGTTAGCGACGATGGTATTCAGTGTGACATAGAGGACTCGACAGCGGGTTCTACTGGCGAGACGACAGACCACGAGGACGAAGATACGGGTAACATCTATCTGGAAGGTGGCGACATCACCGTCTGCGTGACGGCTGATGCTGCAAAAGCCATCAAAGCCGAGGGTGACATCCGCGCAACAGGTACTAACGTCACAGCGACAACGAGTGGCGGTGGCGTATGGGATGCCGACAAGGTGAAGACGAAGTCGTCGTCATGCATGAGTGCTGACGGGAATATGCTTATCAGTGGCGGTACGCTGACGCTGACGAGCACAGGTGCTGGTGGCAAGGGTATCAATGTGGATGGCAACTTCACGGCAACAGGCGGAAGCGTAACCATCAATACCTCAGGCAATGCGGTGGTGGCTTCGAGTACAGGCACGCTGTCTGTTGTAACCTCTTCGCAACAGTTGGACAATTACGACAGCGACTACAAGTCATCGCCCAAGGGCATCAAGGTGGATGGAGCCATCGTGATTAGCGACAATGCTGTTATCAGTGTGACGACGACAGGTGCTGGCGGTGAGGGCATTGAGTCGAAGACCAGCATTGATATCACTGGTGGACAGACGACTGTCAATGCTTCTGACGACGGTATCAACGCATCGAAGAATACCTCGACGGGTGGCTCTGGCGACCTGACCATCAGTGGCGGATATGTTTTCTCTAAGTCGTCTGGCAATGATGGCATCGATGCTAATGGTAACTGCTATATCAAGGGTGGACTGGTCTATGCTATTGGTACTACAGCGCCAGAGAAGTCTATCGACGCAAATACGGAGGAAGGCAAGAAACTCTATATCACGGGTGGTACCATCATTGCCGTGGGTGATTTGGAGAATGGTGTCAGCATCAGTGGTGGCACGTGTAAGTCGGCATCGTCGTGGACAGCCAACACTTGGCACGCGTTGTATAATGGCGGCACGCTGGTAGCGGCCTTCAAGACCCCAGCATCGTCTGGCAACAGTGGTGGCGGTCCTGGAGGATGGCCTGGCGGTGGTGGTCCTGGTGGCGGTCCTGGTGGTGGCAGTCAGAAACTCATTGTCTATACCTCGTCAACGCCAACCGTTAAGTCGGGTGTCACAGTGGCTGACGGCACAGAATACTTTGGTGGTATGGCCAACATCGGGGGCACCGTCAGTGGAGGTTCGGACGTAACGCTCAGCAACTACTCGTCAGGAGGCGGTTGGTGGTAAGACAAAAAGAAACGGGACTTGCGCTTTGCAGGTCCTGTTTTCATTCTGCCCACAACTCCTGAAGGACATCGAGGCTCTTGAGTTCTGGAAATTGGGGGATGTGTAGGCGATAGTAGTGGAGCAACACCTCCGTGATGCGGTTGCGATCGTGGTGTGACAACTGGAATAGGTGCATCGTGGGAAAGTCCATGCGCATCAGCGTGTGAATGAGTTGCGAGTCATGGCTGTCAAGGAAATCGCGATGGGTAGGAACTTGTAGAGAGAAAGTAGCAGTTCGCAAGTCGAACACACAACCATCCACGTAGTCGTCGAGATTGGGATAGAAGCCCAGAAAGCGACTCATGCGCATCAAGAAGGTGAGATGGAAGTTGGCGAAACCAACCTCCACGGTGTCGAGCCACTGCATGGAGTCGCAGACGTAGGCGAAGAGCAGTTTGTCTTGTTGTTCGGAACGTAGGGCGTGGTAGAGGAACTCAGCGATGAAGAGCGACAGCGCCAGTTTCTCAGGCGAGAAAGGTATGGAGGTGTAGGCTGTCAGCAGATGGGCGTCCTTCAGCTTCTGTAGCTGTACGTTCTGGCGCACGTCACACTCCACCTCCAAGAGCGTCATGGGCTGGAAATATTGCTTTTTGATGCGCCCTTTGGAGGTCTTGGGTATGGAGATGATAAAAGACAGTCTACCTGCTTCTTCGGTAAACATATCCACAATCATTCTGGACTCTCCATACTTGAAAGAATGGAGCACTATGGCCTTTGTTTTCACTAACATCGCCCCAAAATTACACAAAAATACGCAATTATTGCATTTTTCTTGAAGAAAATTTGTCTATTAAGGAAAAAAGTAGTACCTTTGCAGCCGCTTTTACGCACTTATGCGAATATTTGCGACTGGCGATGGTCCCTTCGTCTATCGGTTAGGACGAGAGATTTTCATTCTCTAAAGAGGAGTTCGACTCTCCTAGGGACTACTAAATCTGGCATCTGCACAGCCAAGTGCTACCAGCAATGGGGACACGGTGTCAGAGGGCTTCGAAAGGAGTCCGCCCAGGGCAGTCCGTTAGAGACGCAAGACCCACAAGCTTTATTAACACATTAAACAACAAAAAACAAAATGGCAAATCACAAGTCAAGCCTGAAGAGAATTCGTCAGGACAAGAAAAAGGCAGAACACAACCACTATTACGCCAAGACCATGCGCAACGCTGTTCGTAAGCTCCGCGCTATGACCGATAAGGACGAGGCTACAAAGCTGTACCCCACCGTACAGAAGATGCTGGATAAGTTGGCTAAGAACAACATCATCCACAAGAACAAGGCTGCCAACATCAAGTCAAGTCTGTGCAATCACATCAGCCAGCTGTAAGCATCTGACAAGACTGAAAAGCATAAAAAGTCGCAAACTTACGAGTTTGTGGCTTTTTTGTTGCTATGAACTGACGCTTTTTGTAGTTTTTTAGCAGATAAACATTCGTTTATCTCATGAATTTTGTGTATCTTTGCATCCAAATTGCAAAATAGAAACAATGACAGAAGAACAACTGAATCAAGAGCAAAATTATTCCGCAAGTAATATTCAGGTACTTGAGGGACTGGAGGCTGTGCGCAAGCGCCCAGCCATGTATATCGGAGACATCAGTGAGAAGGGTCTCCACCACCTCGTTAACGAAACCGTCGATAACTCTATCGACGAAGCAATGGCAGGCTACTGCACGCACATCGAGGTAACCATCAATGAAGACGGCTCCATTACCGTACAGGACAACGGACGTGGTATTCCTGTCGATGAACACGAGAAGATGCACAAGTCGGCCCTCGAGGTCGTTATGACTGTGCTGCATGCTGGTGGTAAGTTTGACAAGGGTTCCTATAAAGTCTCTGGTGGTCTGCACGGTGTGGGTGTCAGCTGTGTGAACGCACTTTCTACCCACATGATGTCGCAGGTGTTCCGCAACGGACACATCTACCAGCAGGAGTACGAGAAGGGTAAGCCCCTCTATGACGTGAAGATTGTTGGCGATACCGACCTGACGGGTACGCGCCAGCAGTTCTGGCCTGATGGTAGCATCTTCACCACTACTGAGTATAAGTACGACATCATCGCCAAGCGTATGCGCGAGCTGGCCTACCTGAATGCTGGTATCACCATCACGCTGAAGGATATGCGTCCCGATGAGGATGGCCACCTCCGCGAAGAGGTGTTCCACGCTAAGGAAGGTCTGAAGGAGTTTGTGCGCTACGTAGACCGTCACCGCACCCACCTCTTCGACGACGTCATCTATCTGAAGACGGAGAAGCAGGGCGTGCCCATTGAGGTCGCTGTGATGTACAACACGGACTATAGCGAGAATATCCACTCCTACGTCAACAATATCAACACCATCGAGGGTGGTACCCACCTGCAGGGCTTCCGTATGGCTTTGACGCGTACGCTGAAGAAGTATGCTGATGAGGACCCCAATATCTCGAAGCAGATTGAGAAGGCTAAGATTGAGCTGGCTGGTGACGACTTCCGCGAGGGTCTGACAGCCGTTATCTCTATCAAGGTTGCTGAGCCTCAGTTCGAGGGACAGACCAAGACCAAGCTGGGTAACTCTGAGGTCGCTGGTGCCGTACAGCAGGCTGTTGGTGAGGCACTGAGCAACTACCTGGAGGAACACCCCAAGGAGGCTAAGCAGATTTGCGAGAAGGTGGTGCTGGCTGCAACAGCCCGTATCGCTGCTCGTAAGGCCCGTGAGAGCGTACAGCGCAAGAACCCCATGACGGGTGGTGGTCTGCCTGGTAAGCTCGCTGACTGCTCTGAGAAAGACCCCAAGGTTTGTGAGATATTCCTCGTCGAGGGTGACTCCGCCGGTGGTTCTGCCAAGCAGGGCCGTGACCGTCACTTCCAGGCAATCCTGCCTTTGCGTGGTAAGATTCTGAACGTCGAGAAGGTTCAGTGGCACCGCGTCTTCGAGGCTGAGTCTGTCATGAACATCATCCAGTCTATCGGCGTCCGCTTCGGCGTAGATGGCGAGGGCGACCGCGAGGCCAATATCGACAAGCTGCGTTACGACAAGATTATCATCATGACCGATGCCGACGTCGATGGTTCTCACATCGACACGCTCATCATGACGCTCTTCTATCGCTTCATGCCACAGGTCATTCAGGGTGGCCACCTCTATATCGCTACCCCACCGCTTTATAAGTGTACCTTCAAGAAGTTCTCTGAGTACTGCTATACCGAGCAGCAGCGTCAGGCCTTCATTGACAAGTACGTCGCTGGCGACGAGAACGCTACAGCACTCCACACACAGCGCTACAAAGGTCTTGGTGAGATGAACCCAGAACAGCTCTGGGAGACCACCATGAATCCTGAGAACCGCTTGCTGAAGCAGGTAACTATTGAGAATGCCGCTGAGGCTGATGAGATCTTCTCTATGCTGATGGGTGACGACGTAGAACCTCGCCGTCAGTTCATTGAGAAGAACGCCACGTACGCCAACATCGACGCATAGTTCTCAAGGAGAATTGAAGTGAGCCCAGAAAGTAGAACACAACTTTCTGGGCTCACTTTAGTTTTTGTCACGTCTAATCTGTTGTATCTGTATGCTTTAGGTGTGACACTTGCTCTGAGTACAAGTTATTGCTCAACTATTTCAAGATTGCGTATAAATAATGGAGGGCACAGGCAGCTTTTTACTATTTCTAACAAACAGCCAAGGAAAAGGAAAAAGGTTTTTGCAAGAAAACTATTAACCTATTAACATGGCATGCCTCAAACCCTTTGCACATCGTGGTTTGAGGCATGTTAAATGATAGCCCAACTATTAACATACATGGAACATTCTGGATGCTATTCTTCTATTGCATCAATCAGAGGGACAGGTCCCTTTGATTGCTATTAAAAAATATATTCTTCTTTGTCTGTCTGAGGTGTATCAGCTTCCATAAACATCACGAAATAGACAGGCATATACGTCACTTTGTCATCTTGATAGACCTTGCGTTCGTTGGAAATGACAGTAGCCGTAAGGACATTGTACTCAGGAATCTTTAGAAGATTGTTGAGCGCACTATGCTCCGTGTAGTTCTTTCCCGACTTGACCTCTATCGGGTGAGCACTCATCGTCAGGTGACTGTCAACCAGATAGTCCACCTCGCCCAGCTTGCGGTTGTCGTAATAGTAGAGTTTGTGTCCATGCGCGCGAAGCTCCTGGGCCACCACGTTCTCATAGACGGAACCGAGATTGATACTGCGAATATCGTCGAGAACTGGACGGATGTTGTTGCGATAGAGTATGCCGGTAAGCAGTCCCACATCGTTCAGATAGAGCTTCAGCAGATTCTTCTGGAGTGACTCACACAGCGGGAAATGAGGGTTGGTGATGGCATTGACGGCCAAGGATATACCTGATGAGATCAGGTACTCGAACTCATCCTTATACAGGTCGAAACGGTCACCCTTCTTGCCACGAATGTTTTGTGCCACTACACGTTTCTTCTTGTTTTCCATCTGCGAGGGAATCATCTCGTAGATACGGCGTATGAGCAGTTTCTTGTTGTGTTCCTTCTCGTACTTGGAAGCGTCGCTGGCATAAAGGTTACGGATGCCATCCTGTACCTCGCGAACCTTCACAATGTTATGTGTTTCGAGATAGGTATTCAGCATGGCTATTTACACTTTTCAATAACTTTTAGCAGTCAAAAACTACACTTTTCAGTATAATTTAATTCTGCAAAATTACACTTTTCAATCGAGACAACCAAACAAATTGGCAAAATAATGCAAAAGAGAGCCTCAAAATGTACAAATGTGTGTCTGGTCAGAAAGCGAGGCAGGCTCGGACATAGCGGTCGTCGATTGAAAAGCAACCTTCGAAAGCAATACCGTCCCCTGATCCACTCGGAAAAAGAACTGCGGCATCGCGTCGCAGTTCTTTTCTTTACAAGTCATGTAGGGTGTTGCCTATCTGCCCCAGATGTCCTGAGGCGTGTCGTCGATTTCAAAATCGTCCTCTTCGTCGAGGTTGATGTTGACGGAATCGAGAGGGCTGCCAGTCAGCAACTGGTGATGGTGCAGCAGCTGTACTATCTGCATATCCGGCTTCAAATATGTTTTCTTCATATCCGTATCTACTTTATTTGATTACAACCTTGAACTTCGCTCGAGCTCGCTCACGCTCGATAAAGCATGAGCGAGCTCTGCTTTATTCTCACTTAATCACGACCTTTTTACCATTGTTTATGTAGATGCCATTCTGTGTGGGCTGGCCGTCGAGCTTGCGGCCGTCGAGCGAGTACCATGCATCCATGGAATTGTCAATTATCAATTGTCCATTGTCAATTGAAATGATGCCTGTAGCATTGTCACCCTCGCCAAAGTCGATACTGAACGACGTGAGGCTGCGGGCCAGCTGGGCACCGTCGCCAATCTTGAAGTAGGCGCGCTGTGCACCGATGCCTGCGCCGGTGGCGGGGTAGTAGAGCTTGTTCTCGCCACCCATCAGCAGGATGCTGTTGTCGGCGGCAGAGAACGTCGTGCTGCTGTATGTTCCGATGAAGCGCACGCGGGCGTCACCCTCGGCAGCGTTGTCATAGTTACGCTCGGTCGCGTCGATGGTCACGCCGTTGAACACAGGATTGACGATGTCGTCGCCGCTGGGCCACTTGATAATATAAGGTGTACCAGCCACAAGCGTCGTCACGGCGTCGCCGAAGGTGAGCGTGAGCGTCGAGCCGCTGATGCTGGCGCTGGTGAGCGGACGGGCCACAGCTCCGTTGAGCGGACTGCCGCTGAGAGTCACATTGAACGGCAGACACAGCGTGTTCCACTTGCCGTCCTTGTAGAGCGTGCGGGCTGCGAGGGTGACGTTGGCCACATAGCCGTCAGCGCCAGTGATGGTCGTGCTGTTGTCGGCAGCGTTGGCCAGACTGATGCTGGCGGGAGCCACGTAGTACTTGCCGTCGTAGAGGATGCCGTTCTCGTAGGCCGTCAACGTGCCGTAGTCCTGCACCAATTTGCCACGGTTGGCGGGAGCGGTGGCTGCGGTGTAGGCCTGCTTGGCGCCGCTGACGGTGCAGGCGTTTTGGGGCGAGCCGACCTGCGGGTTCATGTAGTAGCAGTTTGTGATGGTGCCAGCTGCCTTCTGCAAGCCCATGGGGTGCATAGACGCGATGTTGGTGTAGGTGCCATTCTCCAAACAGTTCAGCAAGGTAGGCGTACCACTGTTGCTCCAGCCCCAGATGCCGCCGATATTGTTTCGGCTACCATCCACACCGTTGATGGTGCCTGCGAAGACGCAGCCCCGGATAGTGGTGTTGGAGTTCAGTCCGTGGCCGATGATGCCGCCGGCATAGTCGCTGCTGATGTTGAGCGTGGCGGTGACCAGGCAGTCCTCAATCGTGTTGGTGCCGGAGGCGAAGCCCGCGATTCCCGCCGTGTGGTTCTGGTTGGAGGCGATGGTGCCTGCCACTTTCAGGTCACGGATGGTGGCGCCGTTGATGGAGCGGAAGGGGGCCAAGCCCTGCTTGCCGTCGATGGCAAGTGCGGCGGTGATGGTGTGGCCGTCGCCGAGGAAGGTGCCGCTGAAGGGCTTGTTGTCGCTGTCGCTCACGCGATCGCCCGCCGGAATAGAGACGCTGATGTCATTGGTCAGCTTCACGTACTTGCCATTGTAGTTGTTGCCGCTGTTGACGTTGTAGGCAAAATTAGTCCATTCGTCGCTGTTGCTGATGGTGTAGGGGTCGCCCGCCGTGCCGGTGCCGGGGAGTTCACTTGCTATGAAGGTGAAGCCGAGGACTGGCCTGACACTTTTGCTGTCCGTCTTAAAGCTGCCCCACCAACCATCTTTGGCGAAGCCCCACCCGTAGTGTGTGTCATCGTCCTCCGTAGCGTACTCCGTAGCTGACCAATAGTAGCCAGCTATTGCCGTGCCGCCGACACCAGTGGTGATGTAGGCGTTCACGTTGGCATCGTAGGTCTTGCCGTCATTGTCGCCTGTCGTCGAGCCGAGTTTTTCGAAGATGGCCTCGTAGTCGCTCTTCTGCGCCACGCACCAGTTCGACACCGTGGTCTCGCCCAGCGTGGTGTAGCTCGTCAGGCTGCCTCGGGCATTATCGTCGGGCAGCAGCTTGAGCGTGGTGCCGGCGTAGGCGGTCACGGAGGTCCAGCTGTCGATGGCGTGCCACGTCTGCGACGCAGCGTCCTGCAGGGCGATAATCAGGCCGGAGCGGCCGTAGCCGTCTGCCGTCATCCTGCCCAGGATGCCCACGGCGGTGCAGCCATAGGGCACGGCGGTCTTCGCGTCGTGCAGATGGCCTGCGGCGCACACCACCTTGCCCACGTCCCCGGAGGTGGCTGCTTTCAGCAATTGGAAGGCAGGCGCATAATTGGAATCCAAATAGTAGAGACCGTCGAAGAGGATGCCGTGCTGGTAGGCATTCATGAAGCCGTAGTCATGAACGAGGGTACCGATAGCCACCGGGGGTTGGACTGTCCTCATGGCTGCGGTGCCCTGCGCCGCGCCGAGGGGCTGGGTGTAGTAGCAGTTGGTGATGGTGGCGTCGGGGTCGCGGGTGAAAGTCTTCGTATAGGTGTCGTCCGCGGTGGAGATGGTCAGCGTGGTGGGTGCGAAGAGGCTGTTTCTGATGACGGTGGTGGTGCCGCCATATTCATAGCCCGCGATGCCGGCGCAGCGGGTGTTGCTGCTGCCTGTCATCGAGCCGTCGAACACGCAGCCCTCGATGGTGAGGTTGCCGCCCTTCGTTCCGGCCACGATGCCAGCAAGGGCGGCGTCCTCGCCGAAGTCGGTGGTGAGCGTCACGCTGCTGCGGCAGCCAGTGATGGTGGTGTTGCCGAAGCTGACGCCAATGATACCAGCGAGCAGTTTGCCGTCGGCGTTGCCTGTGCCGTCGATGGTGCCCGTGGTGCGCAGGTTCTTGATGATGGCACCGCTGACGCACTTGAACGGAGCGGCGAAGCGGCTCTGGTTGCTCACGTTGATGGTCAGTGTGTGGTCGTCGCCGTCAAAGATGCCGCTGAAGGGCTGGTAGTTATCGTCGGCCTGGTAGCTGCCGGCCATGTTGCTCACGCTGATGTCGTTGGTCAGTTTGATGACCTTGCCGCTGAAGGAGATGCCGTTGCTGACGTTTGTGACGAACGTATTCCAGTCGTCGGCGCTGCTGATGAGGTAGGGGCTTTCTTCAGTACCTGCGCCCTGTGTAGGCCAGAGTACCAGATTGACAGCCGAGCCGTTGCTGCTGGCATGGCCACTGCCGCCGCCGGCACCGCCGTCATGACGACCGTTTCCATTCTCCCAGCCAGCATCATCCTTATAGTCGCTGGCACTATCTCTGAGGCCACCTCCTTCGATGTCCGCATGTTTTGGGTTGTCCAGCTCAACATCAGCGCCGTTGGGAGCCGTTGTGCCATCAGCGTTTGTACCGCCGGCGCCACCGTAAGCTCCTGCGTGGTAGTAACCGTTGGCGGTTCCAGAGTACACGACCCATGCAACGTTACCAGCGGCACCGCCGCCGCCACCGCCGCCACCACCGCCAGATGCCATATAGACATTTGAGCCAGGGTGTTGGGAAGCAGTTTTACCTCTACTGCCACCAGTACCGTTTGAACCGGCGTTTCCTCCATTGACATTCACCCAGGGGGCCAAAGCCTGGTAACCATAGA
>R23__coassemble_718_pt1 | contig 19937 bp, 14 predicted proteins | sample R23__metabat2_high_PE_030 | metagenome-assembled genome bin R23 | reverse complement strand
GATATTAACTAAAAACCATGAGGGGGACGTAAGTACCTCACGGTACATGCCCTTGTCCCATAATTACCTAAAACTCGATTACAAAGGTAATACGTTTCGCGTTAATTTCAAAAAAAAAAAATAAACAAAAGTTAAAACGAAAAATATAGAGAAGATATGTCAAGGAATATCCCTGACATAATGGAAAAAATATCCTGCTTCTTGTGTAAGAAACAGGTTAAATTGTTTGTAAAAATAGGGTTAGTCTGTGATTCAGAGAACCGTCCTCATTCACCAGTTGTTTTCTTGATTTTTGTCAAATACTGACGATTTGCTGGCGTGGTGGGTGGATTTGTGACAAAATGTAAAGGGAAGGAGGGCTGTGGAGGGGTGAAACTTGACAGATTGTCATTTAAGTGTATTTTTAACATTCGGTTGTTCGCGTGCGTATGAGCGAATTAGAAAATAATGTGTACCTTTGCAGTCCATAAAATAGATTCGTTTTATGGATACAAAGTACATATTTGTTACGGGCGGCGTCGTTTCCTCATTAGGAAAAGGCATTATTTCCGCCTCGATTGGAAAACTGCTGCAGGCACGCGGCTATAAGGTAACCATCCAGAAGTTTGATCCCTACATCAACATTGACCCAGGTACGCTGAACCCCTACGAGCACGGCGAGTGCTACGTGACGGAAGACGGTTTCGAGACCGACCTGGACTTGGGACACTACGAGCGCTTTACAGGCATACGCACAACACGAAACAACTCTATAACGACAGGGCGCATCTACAAGACCGTCATCGACCGTGAGCGCCACGGCGACTACCTGGGTAAAACGATTCAGGTAGTGCCGCACATCACGGACGAGATTAAGCGCAGGATGTTGCGTGAAGAGGAGAAGGACGAGCAGTTGGACTTTGTCATCACGGAGGTGGGTGGCACCATCGGTGATATTGAGAGTGCTCCGTTCATGGAAGCTATCCGTCAGTTGCGCTGGCAACTGGGTAGGGATGCCGTGTGTGTGCACCTGACCTACGTACCTTATCTGAAGGCGGCAGAAGAACTGAAGACGAAGCCTACGCAGCACAGCGTGAAGGAACTGCAAGGCATGGGTATTCAGCCCGACATCCTCGTCCTCAGAACCGAACGCCACCTCAGCGACGCTATACGCCTGAAGGTGGCATCTTTCTGTAATGTGGATCTGGAGTGCGTGGTGCAGAGCGAGGATATGCCGAGCATCTACGAGGTGCCCGTCAGCATGCAGAAACAAGGCCTCGACGCAGCCATTATGCGCAAGATAGGCATTCCCGTAGGAGAGACACCAGCTATGAAACCCTGGCACGACTTCCTGGACAAGCAGCGCAATGCAACGAAAGAGGTACACATCGGACTGGTGGGTAAATACGACCTGCAGGACGCTTATAAGAGCATCCGCGAGAGTCTGAACCTGGCGGGTATCTACAACGACGTGAAGACAAAGCTGCATTTCGTGAACAGCGAACAGCTGACGGCGGAGAACGTAGCCGCACAATTGGACGGTATGGCAGGCGTTGTTATCTGTCCGGGTTTCGGTCAGCGTGGCATAGAAGGAAAAATCATTGCTGCAGAATATACTCGTAGCCACGATATTCCTACTTTCGGTATCTGTCTGGGTATGCAGATGATGGTGATAGAGTTTGCCCGCAACGTCCTGGGCTACAAGGATGCCAACAGTGCCGAGATGAACCCTGACACGCCCCACAATGTCATCGACATCATGGAGGAGCAGAAGAATATCACGCAGATGGGCGGTACGATGCGACTCGGCGCCTATGAGTGCGAACTGAAAGAGGGTAGCAGGGCGTATGAGGCCTACCAAGATCCTTGCGGAAAAATCGCAAGGCACACGACCATCAGTGAGCGCCACCGCCACCGTTACGAGTTTAACAATAAGTATAAGGAAGAATATGAGACCGCCGGCATGAAGTGCGTGGGCATCAACCCTGCCGCTGACCTCGTGGAAATTGTTGAGATTCCTGAGAAGAAGTGGTACATCGGTGCCCAGTTCCATCCGGAATATTCCTCTACGGTGCTGCATCCCCATCCGCTCTTCATGGACTTTATTAAGACTTGCGTCATATCGTAATATCGATAACGAGAAAGAATATGGAACAACTGAAGCATGAGTGTGGTGTGGCGATGATTCGCCTGCTGAAACCGCTGGAGTACTACGAGAAGAAGTACGGCACGTGGGCCTATGGATTCAATAAGCTCTATCTGATGATGGAGAAACAGCACAACCGCGGACAGGAGGGCGCTGGTATTGCATCGGTAAGCCTGAGGAACGAGCCTGGCACGGAATATATGTTTCGTGAGAAAGCCGAGGGCAAGGATGCCATCACAGAGATTTTCAGTCGCGTAACCGAGGAGATGAAAGGTGAGTTGCTGATGGGACATCTGCGTTACTCAACGACAGGCAAGAGTGGACTGACGTTTGTGCACCCCTTCCTGCGCCGCAACAACTGGCGCGCGAAGAATCTCTGTCTGTGCGGTAACTTCAATATGACCAATATCGATGAGGTCTTCCAGTTCTTGACCCAGCAGGGCCAGTCGCCCCGTATCTATGGCGACTCATACATCACGTTGGAACTGATGGGTCATCGTCTGGACCGTGAGGTGGAACGCCTGTTTGTTGAGGCCAAGGAACAAGGACTGGAGGGTACAGCCATCACCGACTATATTGACAATAACGTGGAGATGGCCAATGTGCTTCGTTCGACCATGAAGCACTACGACGGTGGCTACGTGATGTGCGGACTGACGGGCAGTGGCGAGATGTTCAGCGTGCGCGACCCGTGGGGCATTCGTCCTGCTTTCTACTATCGCGACGATGAAATCATTGCTTTGGCCAGTGAGCGCCCCGTGCTACAGACCACCTTTGACCTGCAGGCTGAGGATATTTGCGAACTACAGCCTGGTCAGGCACTCATCGTTCGCCAAAACGGAGAGAGCAAGTTGGAGCAGATTATGCCTGCCCAGCAACTGTCAGCTTGTTCGTTCGAGCGCATCTACTTCAGTCGTGGTTCAGACCGTGACATCTATCAGGAGCGCAAACGACTGGGTGAGCAACTGACACCCGCAATCATGCGTGCCATCGATAACGACGTTGCCAACACCGTATTCTCCTATATCCCCAATACCGCTGAAGTCGCCTACTACGGTATGACCGACGGCTTCCGTCAGCAGGGCTACAATGTCCGTACAGAGAAGGTGGTTTGGAAAGACATCAAGATGCGTACCTTCATTGCCGACAACAGTGAGCGCAACGACTTGGCGGCGCACGTCTATGATATTAGCTATGGTTCGCTGCGACCAGGCATCGACAACCTGGTTATCATCGATGATAGCATCGTTCGTGGTACGACATTAAGAGAGAGCATCTTTAAGATTCTCGACCGTCTGCATCCCAAGAAGATAGTCATGGTGAGCAGTTCGCCGCAGATACGCTACCCAGACTACTACGGCATTGATATGGCCCGACTGGAGGAGTTCTGTGCCTTCCGTGCCACGATGGCGCTGATTGAGGAGCGTGGCCTATGGCAACTGGTCAACGATACCTATTTGGCTTGTAAACAAGAGTTGGCAAAACCTAAGGAGCAGATGCAGAACTGCGTGCGTGCCGTTTATGAGCCTTTCACCGTTGACGAAATAAACCAGAAAATAGTCGAGATGTTGCGCCCAGCCGATATGCAGGCACCCATCGAACTGGTGTTCCAGAGCATTGAGGGATTGCACGAGGCGTGCCCCAACCATCCTGGCGACTGGTATTTTACGGGTCATTATCCCACACCAGGAGGCAATAAGTTGGTGAATCAGGCGTTTATCAACTATGTTGAGCAGAAATTAAAGAGAGAACAATAATATATGAGACAAGCAAGATTAATACTTGAAGATGGTACAACGTTCTGTGGCTGGTCGTTCGGATACGACGGAAATACCGCTGGAGAGGTGGTGTTCAATACCGCGATGTCAGGCTACCCAGAGAGTCTGACAGACCCCAGCTATGCAGGACAGATACTGGTAACGACTTTCCCACTGATTGGCAACTATGGCGTGCCCGACACGGGGCTGGCCGACAATGGCCTGCCGCTGTTTATGGAGAGCGACCGCATCCACGCCAAAGCTATTGTCGTGGCCGACTATAGCGAGACGTATTCGCACTGGAATGCGAAAGAGTCATTAGCCAGCTGGTTGCAGCGCGAGAAAGTGCCAGGCATTACGGGCATAGACACGCGCCGACTGACGAAGGTGCTGAGAGAGCACGGCGTGATGATGGGCAAAATTGTCATTGAGGGGGCTGAGGCAAAACCTCAGCCTACGGAACAGGAAGACTACGGCTCCGTCAACTGGGTGGAGCAGGTCAGCTGCAAGGAGGTGATTACTTACAAACCAGAATGTTCAATGGTCCTCGCAACGCCACACTCTCGAAGAGAGAATGTTCAATGTTCAATGAAAAAAGTCGTCCTCGTGGATTGTGGCGTGAAGGCGAACATTATTCGCTGCCTCATTCGTCGCGGCATTGAGGTGGTGCGTGTGCCTTGGGACTATGACTTCAACGAGCTGGAGTTTGACGGTCTCTTCTTGGCCAATGGTCCTGGCGACCCTGAACGTTGCGAGAAGACGGTGGAACACATCCGTACCTTCCTCAAAAATGAAAAGGTGAAGCCTTGCATGGGTATCTGTCTGGGTAACCAACTCTTGGCTCGTGCTGCAGGAGCAAATACGTACAAGCTGAAGTACGGTCACCGTTCGCACAACCAACCCGTGCAGCAGGTGGGCACTACACGATGCTTCATCACGTCGCAGAACCACGGTTATGCGGTGGATGATAAGACGCTGCCTTCAGACTGGGAACCGCTCTTCGTCAATATGAACGACGGCTCAAACGAGGGTATCCGTCATAAGACGAATCCTTGGATGTCGGCACAGTTCCACCCAGAAGCTTGTTCAGGACCAGTGGACACGGAGTTTTTGTTTGATGAATTTGTAAAGATGTTAGGATGATGGAGAAAAAGATAAATAAGGTATTGCTCTTGGGCTCAGGAGCGTTGAAGATTGGTCAGGCCGGTGAGTTCGACTATAGCGGTGCACAGGCGTTGAAGGCGCTGAAGGAAGAGGGTATCCACTCGGTACTTATCAATCCGAATATCGCTACGGTGCAGACCAGTAAGGATGTTGCTGATACTGTGTATTTCCAACCTGTTACTCCTGAGTTTGTAGAACGCGTCATCGAACAGGAGCGTCCTGATGGTATTCTGCTGTCGTTTGGTGGACAGACGGCGCTGAATTGCGGCGTGGAGCTCTACGAGAAAGGAGTATTGGAAAAATATGGCGTCAAGGTATTGGGTACTCCCGTTCAGGCCATTATCGATACGGAAGACCGCGACCTCTTCGTGAAGAAACTCGACGAGATTGATGTGAAGACCATCAAGAGCGAGGCGTGTAATACAATAGAAGAGGTGCAGAAGGCCGCTCATGAGTTGGGATTCCCAGTGATTCTGCGTGCTGCTTATGCTCTCGGTGGCTTAGGTTCTGGCTTCTGTGACAATGAGGAGCAGCTATTGGCACAGGCCGAGGAAGCCTTCTCGTTCTCACCACAGGTGCTGGTAGAGAAGTCGCTCAAAGGTTGGAAGGAGATAGAATACGAGGTGGTGCGCGACCAATACGACAACTGCATCACCGTTTGTAACATGGAGAACTTCGACCCCCTGGGTATCCATACAGGTGAATCGATTGTCGTCGCTCCCAGTCAGACGCTTACCAACAGTGAATATCACAAACTGCGTGCCCTCGCCATCAAGATAATCCGTCATATCGGTATCGTTGGTGAGTGTAATGTGCAGTATGCCCTCGACCCGAACAGCGAGGATTACCGCGTTATCGAGGTCAATGCCCGTCTGTCGCGTTCGTCGGCACTCGCCAGTAAGGCTACAGGTTATCCCTTGGCTTTTGTTGCCGCCAAGCTCGGCTTAGGCTATGGTCTCTTCGAGCTGAAGAACAGTGTTACCAAGACTACCAGCGCCTTCTTTGAGCCAGCCCTCGACTATGTAGTGGTGAAAATTCCTCGTTGGGACCTCACCAAGTTCCATGGTGTGAAGCGCCAGCTTGGCTCATCGATGAAGTCGGTGGGTGAGGTGATGGCTATTGGACGTACCTTTGAGGAAGCCTTGCAAAAAGGTCTTCGTATGATAGGACAGGGCATGCACGGTTTTGTGGAGAACCACGAAATCAAGATTCAGGACATCGCCACATCGCTCCATGAGCCTACGGATATGCGCATCTTCGTGGTATCGAAGGCCTTGCAGATTGGATACAGCGTTGAGCAGATTCACCAGTTGACAAAAATTGACCGCTGGTTCCTACAGAAACTGAAGCACATCGTGGATATCGACCAGCAATTGCATGAGTACACTCATCTTTCTGAGGTTTCTGAGTTCATGGAACCCAGCGAGTTCAAGGAATATCTGCAGTCGCCCGAAGTCGCTCTGCTGCTTCGTGCCGCTAAGGTCTATGGCTTTAGCGATTTCCAGATTGGTCGTGCCGTTGGTTTGGAGTCTCGTATGAAGATGGAACAGGCAGGTCTCACCATCCGTAAATGGCGCCAGATGCTCAGCCTTGTACCCACCGTCAACCAGATTGATACTCTTGCTGCTGAGTATCCTGCTCAGACGAACTATTTGTATCTGTCGTACCTATAGTGACTTTTTGTAACAATTTGATGCTATTTACAGACAATATGTAAGCAATATGACATAAAGAGTAGTGTGAAACATTACGAAATGTCAATATTGGATTGAATTTGAAATCAAAAGGAAAGGAAGTTGATGGCTTCCTTTCTTTTTTGTTATACCTTTGCATCAGATTTATTAAAAAGGTAAAAAAGGTATGAAGATTAAGAAAAGATGGATCATCCTGATGACGGCAATGACGTTAATAGCCGTTGCAGGATTGGCAGTAGGAGAGCCATCGTTTGATTGTGACTGGTCGGTGATTTCGGCTGCCGATGTGGCTTGGTTGATTACGGCTACTATCTTTGTGTTGATGATGACACCAGGACTTTCGTTCTTTTATTCCCATGCGCGTGTCGGAGTATAGTGAAAAGGTTGGTTTGGACTTCTCGCAACACGACGAGCACTATGGCTTGGCGCACATCGGTGGGCGTGAGTTGGCAGAGTATGAGGAACATATTAGGGAGAAGAACAAATAGTAAAATCGTATATTGTCAAATAGAAAAATAGTATTATGTGTGGAATTGTTGCTATATTGAATGTGAAAGAGCAGACGCATGCTCTAAGAGATAAGGCATTGAAGATGAGCCAGAAGATTCGTCATCGCGGACCAGACTGGAGTGGAATATACTGTGGCGGAAGCGCTATCTTGGCGCATGAGCGACTTAGTATTGTGGACCCTGAGAGTGGGGGACAGCCGCTGTTCTCACCAGACAAGAAACAGGTGCTGGCGGTTAACGGAGAGATATACAACCATCAGGAGATTCGTCGTCGCTATGCAGGACAGTATAAATTTCAGACGGGTTCGGACTGCGAAGTAATCTTGGCACTCTACAAAGAAAAAGGTATCGACTTCCTCGAAGACCTAAGTGGTATCTTTGCCTTTGTTCTCTACGATGAGGAAAACAACGAGTTTCTGATTGCCCGCGACCCGATTGGCGTAATACCTTTATATATTGGTTACGACGCAGACGGTACTGTGTATGTTGCCAGTGAACTGAAGGCTCTCGAAGGACAGTGTGAGCGTTATGAGCCGTTCTTGCCCGGTCATTATTATTGGAGCAAGGAACCTGGTATGAAACGCTACTACCAGCGCGACTGGTTCAAATATGAGGCGGTGAAGGATAATACCGCTTCTGTTGAGGCTATCCACGATGCATTGGAGGATGCCGTCATGCGCCAGTTGATGAGTGATGTACCTTATGGTGTCCTGCTATCTGGTGGTTTGGATTCCAGTGTTATCTCTGCCATCGCAGAGAAATATAGTGAGATGCGTGTTGAGGACAACTCGAAGAGCAAAGCCTATTGGCCTCGCCTGCACTCGTTTGCCGTGGGACTGAAGGGCGCCCCTGATTTGGCAAATGCAAAACTTGTTGCCGACCATATCGGTACCGTACACCACGAAATTAACTATACCATTCAAGAGGGCCTCGATGCCATCCGTGATGTCATCTATTTCATCGAAACCTATGATGTCACTACCGTTCGTGCTTCCACGCCGATGTATCTGTTGGCTCGTGTTATCAAGTCGATGGGTATCAAAATGGTGCTTAGCGGCGAGGGTGCTGACGAGATATTTGGTGGTTATCTCTATTTCCACAAGGCACCTACAGCTAAGGACTTCCATGAAGAGACTGTTCGTAAACTATCAAAACTGTATATGTATGACTGTCTGCGTGCCAACAAGAGTCTCTCAGCTTGGGGCGTAGAAGGTCGTGTGCCTTTCCTCGATAAAGAGTTCTTGGATGTAGCTATGCGCACGAATCCTGAGGCCAAGATGTGTCCAGGAAAGACTATGGAAAAGAAAATCGTTCGTGAGGCTTTTGCCGACATGTTACCAGAAGAGGTAGCTTGGCGCCAGAAGGAGCAGTTCAGTGATGGCGTGGGCTATTCATGGATTGACACCTTGAAGCAGATTACTGCAGAGGCTGTTTCCGACGAACAGATGGCACATGCTGCTGAGCGTTTCCCCATCAATCCACCAAAGAACAAGGAGGAGTACTACTACCGTTCCATTTTTGCCGAGCATTTCCCCAGCGACTCTGCCGCCAAGAGTGTACCTAGTGAGGCTTCTGTAGCTTGTTCTACAGCCATCGCCCTGGAATGGGATGCAGCCTTCAAGAATATGAACGACCCTTCTGGCCGTGCGGTCAAAGGGGTTCATGAACAAGCATATTAAATGAATAATGGGGATGGCTCAAAACCATCCCCATTATATTTATTTCACTACGAAATCAAATTTCTGCAGGTCCTTGTCGAGTGACGAGGTACCATAGAGAATCTGGTAACGACCAGGCTTGACAGCCAGCTCGTCGATCATCTCGTCGTAATATTCAAAGGCCTCACTATCCAGCCCAATTACGGCCTTCTTGGTTTCGCCAGGCTTCAAGGTCAGCTTCTGGAAACCCTTCAGTGCCTTGATAGGAGCACCTGCATCGTCCAGACGTTTTACATAAACCTGTACAGTCTCCGTACCTTCGCACTTACCAGTGTTCGTTACAGGTACAATGACGGTACAGTTGGGCTTGCCACCCTTTGCAATGACTTTCTTAGCCTTACCCACCTTGAAGGTGGTGTAGCTCAGACCGTAGCCGAAAGCATACTGAGGAACACCTGTGAAGTAACGGTAGGTGCGATTCTTCATCGAGTAGTCTAGGAAGTCGGGCAGGTCATCGTTAGAACGATAGAACGTAACAGGCAGTTTGCCGCCAGGGTTGTAGTCGCCAAGTAGTACCTCAGCGAGCGCCTTAGCACCACCCTGACCAGGATACCAAGCCTGCAACAGCGCATCGTATTGTTCCTCTACGCTACCAAAAGCAATAGCAGAACCAGAGCAGTTGACAAAGACGACAGGACGGCCGGTGGCGTGCATAGCCTTAACCAGCATCTGCTGTACCTTTGGTAGTTCGATGTCAGCCTTGTCGCCACCTTCACCCTCCATGCGGGCAGAGATACCGCCAATAATGATAATGGCATCGGCCTGCTTTACCTCGTTGGCAAGGTCGGTGAAATCAGCCAACTTACGCTCACAGATGTCACCACGCAACATAGCGAACTGTCCGTTACCGTGCTTGTACTCAATAACCACGTCGTAGGTCTTGCCTTGCTCCACAGGGAACGACTTGTATTCTACACGGCGTCCGAAACCAAAGCCGCGACGACCTCTAGCAGGCTGAGCCTCCTCGATGACCTCGCCGTTTACTTTCAACGTGTAGCCGTTGTCGGTCGTCAGCGTATATTTCATCTCACCAGTGAAGGTCGAAATATACTGACCACTGAGGCGAACACTAAGCGTGTCGCGATTGACGCCCTGTGCAAAGCCCCAAGCGCCAAAGGTCGAGAAGTTCAGTTCGTTATAGTAATCGGTCTTGGCAGGTTCACCGGCCAGTTCCTTGTTGTTAAAGAACTCCACCTTGATACCCTTGCCACCGTTGAAGTCCTTCAGGTGATGAACGGTGGTGTACTCGTCGTTCAGTTCACAAGCCTTCTGGTAGATAATCTTCGTGTTGGGCAGAGCAGCCTTAATACCTTCCAACAATGAGTGCTTGTGGTTGTCGGTTGGTGTGCCACCGTAATTTCCGTTCAGTAGTTCTACATCGTCAGCATTCGGACCTATAACGGCCAGCGTCTTGATGCTCTTCGACAAAGGCAGTACTCCACCCTTGTTTTCCAGTAGCACCATCGACTCACGAGCAGCCTGTGTAGCGAGGGCGTCGTGTTCCTCAGAACTGATATTCGAGGCAGGAATATTGGCCCAAGGCAGCATCTCAGCAGGATCAAACATACCCAGCTCGAAGCGGCCCATCAACGTATAGCGCAGGTGCTTGTCGAGATCACTTTCCTTGATGAGTCCTTTCTTCAGGCCTTCAGCCAGCGACATGAATACCTTACCACACTCCAGGTCGGTACCGTTGAGTACAGCATCGACAGAGGCGCTGAGTGGACCGTCGTGTGTCTCGTGCTGTCCTTTATTATAGAAATTGTTGATAGCATCGCAGTCAGTGAGTACAATAGCATCGTAGCCCCACTTGTTGCGCAGAATGTCGATGAGCAGACGGTCGCTGGTACAGCAAGGCTTACCTTCGAAACGTTGATAGGCACACATTACCTCGCGGACATTGGCTTTCTTGACCAGTGCTTTGAAGGCAGGCAGATAGGTTTCCCACAGGTCGCGGTTCGTAGGTTCTACATTCATCGAGTGGCGCAAGGGCTCCGGACCACTGTGTACGGCATAGTGCTTGGCACAAGCGTGGGTCTTGAAATATTTGTCGTTATTACCCTGCATACCTAAGACCGTCTGCACACCCAGTACGGCATTCATATAGGGGTCTTCACCACAGGTCTCCTGACCACGTCCCCAGCGTGGGTCGCGGAAGATGTTGACATTCGGACACCAGAAGGTCAGTTCCGGATTGCCAGGATAGTAGGTCACACCCTGTGGCACATTGAACAGCTTGGGATCGTTGTGGTCGGTGCGGTTCCAGTTGGCACGAGCCTCGTCAGAAACCTGCGAGAAGACATCGTAGACCAGCTGTGCATTGAAAGCTGCCGCCATACCGATAGGCTGTGGATAGACCGTATAGCCTCCTTGGCGCACACCGTGACAGGCCTCGCTCCACCAGTTGTAGCTGGGAATACCGAGTCTATCGACCGATTGTGATTTGTTCATCATCAATCCCACCTTCTCGTCAGGAGTCAGCAGGGACAACAGGTTTTCCACGCGTTCTTTATTAGATAGCGATGGGTCTTGGAACGGATACTTCACTTGTGCTGACATTGTTTCAGCCAGCATGGCGGTGAGCGCCAAACAGAGTAATTTCTTCATAGTTGATAATTGATAGTTAGTTTTTGTTGTTATTTGAGTAAATTCCAAATTCAAGGTCTTCAAGGGTGCAGAGCGACTTTTCCTTCGTGTCAGAATGGAATACGAGGAAGATGGCGTGCTTGCCGGCAAGGTTGGTCTTGTCGATATCGACGGCTATATCCATGCGTTTCTTCTCCCAATCTGCCTTTAACGTAGCCTCGCCAATCTTCTTGCCACCCTGTGAAGTCCAGGGACGATCTTGCATGATGTCGATAGTGCCGTCGATGCCTTCAGGAGTAAGACCAAGGACGAGCTTCAGATTTCCATCTTTGATGGTGCGCTCCAAATGGTCAGCATCGAAGTTGAAGTACTTATAGCCCACGATGGAACCGTCGGTATTGTTTACCACCAGATTAGTGTTATTCTTCAGGTCATAGGGAGCGTCAAACTTGCTGTCTGTACCATAGCCTGCAGCCACATACGAACCATAGAACGTATTGTTGGGCCACTCGTGGGTGGCAGGCTTCGGTCCTGTGTACCAGCAACAGATACCTGCAGAGTGGCGCTCAAAGGGGTCAAGACCGTTCAGCGCAAAGCCTTGGCTGTTGTATTCGCCTTCGCTGATTTCCACTTTGCCGCCCTTGCCTTCTTCGACCTTCACGTCGATAGGTGCCACCATGGCCTGGCGTGCATATTCGTTGGTGCCAGTCTGGCGATGATAGAAGACATACCACTGTCCGTTGATCTCACAAATACTGCCGTGCGTGTTGCCATCGGGAGTAGCTGAGGCAATGACGTTGCCCTGCTCATCCTTCTCACGAGCACGCCCATCGATGATAGTACCGCCATAAGTCCATGGGCCTAAGGGGTTGTCGCTATAACAATAAGCCAAGGTGTAGTTGCTGGTGGGTAACCCAAACTCGCCATCCTTGGTGAAACGGCTATAGATAAATACGTACTTATCCTTGATTTTGCGGATGCTGGAGGCCTCAAAGAAGCTGAATATGCCAGCTTGGTTGCGACCAGAGATCATATCTTCCACAATCTTCGTGCCAGGTTTGACAGTAGCCATCGTCTGAGGGTCGAACTCGGCAGCATACGAACGTTCAAAGCCCCAGTAGCCATACACACGACCGTCGTCATCTACAAATACGGCAGGGTCGAACTGCAACACGCCATCTACCAAATTGGGATTATCCTTGCTCCAGTTGCATACCTCGAATGGACCGTCAGGGCGGTCGCTCTTGGCAATGAGACCATTACGTCCACCCGTTTGGTCGTTGGGGAACAGGTAGTAAGTTTTCTTACCGTTAGCATCCGTCACCAGTGTGACATCCGGTGCATACAGTACATCGGCAGTACCCACTGAGTCGAAAGGTTCGCCGTCACGGTTCTTGTCGACAACGAGGATAACGCCATCATAGCGCCAGTTGTTCAGACTGTCAACGGATGCCGACCATACCACTTGGTCACGACCACAATACTCGGTTATTAGATTGTCGTGTGAACCATAGACGTACACACGTTTTTTGCCAGGCTGGTCGGGATCTTCGAAAACATATGGTTCACCATCGGGGATATGTTCCCACAAAGGCATGTAAGGATTGCCTGGAGTTGACAGTTGAGCGTCGACGGTTGACAATTTAGAGGCGGGCTGGCACGATGCCACCATCGCCATGCAGCATGCTGCTGCAAAGGTTGTTTGTAAGGCTTTAGTCTTCATAATTATCATATTATTTCAAAATCTGAGTGCAAATATAGTAATAATTCCGTAATTATTCGTAACTTTGCACCAAGAAATAAGAGAATTGCCAGTTTTATGAGACAAGCAATGATTTTTGCCGCAGGACTCGGCACCCGATTAAAGCCCCTGACAGACACAATGCCCAAAGCGTTGGTGCCCGTAGGTGGACGGCCATTGCTCGACATCAATATCCGTCGGCTGATGGCACAGGGCTACGACCGCTTTGTCGTGAATATCCATCATTTTGCTCAGCAGATTGTTGACTACGTTAACGAACAGGATTATGCACCACTGGTACATTTCAGTGATGAGAGTGCTCAATTGTTGGAGACGGGTGGGGGACTGAAGAAGGCTGCACCTCTGTTTCGTGATGACCAACCCATCTTGATTCATAATGTCGATATTCTCGACAATGTCAACTACGATTGGTTTGCCCGTCAGCACCAGACCGACGAGGATGCTGTCCTATTGGTCAGCCGTCGTAAGACCAAACGCTACCTGTTGTTCGATAATGCTATGCATCTGATGGGATGGAAGAACATTGAAACAGGCGAGATCAAGTCGCCCTATGAATATGTTCGTCGTACAGGCTTGTCGCAGCATGGTGAAGAACTGAACATGTTTGCTTTCTCAGGCATTCATTCTTTCTCACCCCGCCAGTTTTCCCTCATGGAGCGTTTCCCTGACCGTTTCCCTATCATTGATTTCTACCTTTCCGTCTGCCATCGTGCTCCTATCGTTGGTTTGGTAAAGGATGACCTTCGTCTTATGGATGTTGGCAAACTTGAAACGCTGGATCAAGCAGAAATATTCATTCAATCATTATAGTAACAATGCAAAAGATTATCATTTTAGATTTCGGTTCTCAGACCACGCAGCTCATTGGCCGCAGGGTGCGTGAACTCGACACCTTCTGTGAGATTTTGCCTTACAACAAGTATCCTAAGGACGACGATGCCGATGTCATCGGTGTCATCCTTAGCGGTTCGCCTTATTCGGTTCACGACCCAGAGGCATTTAAGGTTGACCTCTCGCAGTTTGTTGGTAAGGTGCCTGTGCTGGGCATCTGCTATGGTGCACAGTTCATTTCTCACACACTTGGTGGCAAGGTTGAAAAGGCCGACTCTCGTGAGTATGGTCGTGCCAATCTGGAAACCGTCGACACTACAAATCCACTGTTTAAAGGATTTGACCAGCACTCTCAGGTATGGATGAGTCATGGTGACACGATTACCGCAATCCCTTCAGACTTTGAGGTGATTGGTTCTACGAAGGATGTGAAGAATGCAGCCTTTGCTTCAGTCAAACAGCCTGTATGGGCAGTCCAGTTCCATCCGGAGGTTTACCATACGGCGCAAGGCAAAACCTTGTTGCACAATTTTGTGGTTGATATCTGTGGCTCGAAGCAGGAGTGGAGCGCAGCCTCGTTTGTTGACACTACTGTTGCAGAACTGAAAGAGCAGTTAGGCAACGACCGTGTTATTCTCGGCCTTTCTGGTGGTGTTGATAGTTCTGTTGCTGCCGTACTGCTCAACAAGGCCATTGGCAATCGTTTGACTTGTATCTTCGTTGACCACGGCATGCTGCGTAAGAACGAGTTCCAGCAGGTGATGGACGACTACAAGGTACTCGGTCTGAATGTTGTTGGTGTTGATGCCTCAGAGAAGTTCTTTGCTGACCTTGCCGGTGTCACTGAACCAGAACAGAAGCGTAAGATTATTGGTCGTGACTTCGTGGAGGTGTTCAATGCTGAGGCTAAGAAGATTACCGATGCTAAATGGTTGGCTCAGGGTACTATCTATCCTGACCGCATTGAGTCGTTGAATATCACGGGTAAAGTTATCAAGAGTCATCATAACGTGGGTGGTCTGCCCAAGGAGATGCATCTCCAGCTCTGTGAACCTCTGAAGTGGCTCTTCAAGGATGAGGTTCGCCGTGTGGGTCGTCAGCTTGAGATGCCTGAGCACCTCATCACGCGTCATCCTTTCCCAGGACCAGGTCTTGCTGTCCGTATATTGGGAGATATCACCCGTGAAAAGGTACGTATCCTGCAGGATGCCGACGATATCTACATCCGTGGTCTCCGCGAATATGTTGATGCTGATGGTGAAACATTATATAACAAGGTGTGGCAGGCTGGCGCCATCCTCCTCTCTACCGTTCGTTCGGTAGGTGTCATGGGTGATGAGCGTACCTATGAAAATCCTGTTGCTCTTCGTGCTGTCACCTCGACGGATGCTATGACTGCCGATTGGGCTCATCTGCCTTACGACTTCCTTGCCAAGGTAAGCAACGAGATTATTAATAAGGTGCGTGGTGTCAACCGCGTCTGTTACGACATCTCGTCAAAACCACCCGCAACAATTGAATGGGAATAGTTGATGTCCCATCCTAAGGTCGTCTAAGTAGCAACTTCCTCTGGCAGAGTAGAGGTGAATTACAAGTGGATTCATACTGCCTGCCAGAGCAGGTTGCAAATACAAAAACATCGTTGTTGTGCAAACAAATAACACTAAAACTATAAAATTATGAAAAAAAGACTTCATTGGCTTTATGCCAGCACTATAGGCTCGACGCTGATACGCAAATAGTTTTTTAGGTAAAACATAAGATAACTGGTGTTTTTCTTGGTTTGTTATAAAATAATTATTATCTTTGCAGTCCAGAATAATATAACAACCACTATGGATATCGTTTTTCTAATCATTATTGTTCTACTGTTCTTGGCTTCCGGAATAACTATTCTTCTTATTCGTCATCACTATGAGTTTCGATTAAAGAAGGAAGTCCGCCGTGCCCAAAAGAGTGAACAGCTAAAGTCTGTGTTTTTGGCCAATGTCAGCCGTGCTCTGCGCACTCCGCTGAATGCTATCGTTGGTTTCAGCAATCTTATCCTTGACGAGAAAGATGATGACATGCATCCTGTACAGGTGAAGGAGATGGCGGCCAATATTCACCAGAATGGAGAACATTTGTTAGGCTTTATCCAGCATCTGTTGGAATTGTCGAACTTTGAGGGTAGCATGCCTTCGTTCACGCTCATTGAGGTCAACCTTGCTGAGTTGATGGCTTCCTATCGTCGTGAGACGCTGACAGTTGCTAAACCCGATATCTCTGTACGTGTCAGAACAGACCTGTCGCCACACTGCAAGGCTACACTTGATACTAATTTTATGCACCAGCTGATGATGCATCTCTTGACAAATGCCGCAAAGCGTACTACGCAAGGTGATATTACCATTAGCTATGCCAGTGAACGTAAAGGTCTGAGGGTGACAATCTCCTATACGGGTAATGGTAAGGGCGATATGATAGGCGAGGATATCTTTGCATACCTCCAGAGAGATGATGCCCTAACTCTGATGAATGAAACCTCTGGTTTTGGACTCTCTCTCTGTAAGGCTATCATCGATGCTCTTGGAGGTGAGTTGGACCTGGATACAGAGAGCGGAAACAGAACGGTTGCTTCTTTCTGGTTCCCCTGCCGACTGAGAGATAAGAATAAGGCATACGCATAATAATTTTTGACGCACCATAAAACATGATGGGCCCGCAGCAGTTGCGAGCCCATCGTTTGTTATAATCATCGTAAACGAGGTTAGGCACCTACAATCTCACCGGCACGTGCCAAAGCGAGGTCGATGTGGTTGCAAATGTTCTCCTTGCCCAACAGCTGTTCGAAGTTGTTGCGGCGCAGTACAGCATCCACCTTCTCGTTGACGCCGGAGAGGACGATAGTGATGCCCTCCTTCTGACTCATCAGACACATATTCTCCAAGTTGTGAAGACCTGTGGAGTCAATAAATGGTACCTTACGCATGCGGATGATGCGCACCTTGGGACGACGGCCATAGCGGGCCATGATATCCTCGAAGCGGTTACCGGCACCAAAGAAGTAGGGACCGTTAATCTCGTAAACCTCCACGCCCTCAGGAATGGTGAGGTGCTCCAGGTTGCCTGCTTGCATGTCAGCATCCTCGTTGAGGTCAATCTCGTCGTAGATAGCCTTGACATCGGTAGTCTCTGACATACGACGCATAAACAGCAGACAGGCACAGATAAGACCAAACTCAATAGCGACGGTAAGGTCGAAGATGATGGTCAGGAAGAACGTCAACAGGAGCACGGTGACATCACTCTTCGGATTGCGAGTCATAGCCAGAAACGAACGCCAGCCACTCATGCCGTAAGAAACGACAACCAATACACCAGCGAGACAGGCCATAGGGATATACTGCGCCAGTGGCATGAGGAATAGGAAGATAAGCATCAGCACGGCAGCGTGGATGATGCCTGCTACCGGTGTGCGTCCACCGTTATTGATATTAGTCATGGTACGGGCGATGGCTCCTGTGGCAGGAATACCACCGAAGATAGGCGATGCCAGGTTGGCAATACCCTGACCGATAAGCTCTGTGTTCGAGTTGTGATGGTCACCAATGACACCATCGGCAACGGTAGCAGAGAGCAACGACTCGATAGCACCCAGTACAGCAATTGTTACCGCAGGACCTACAAGTCCCTTGATGGTTTCCCACGACAGCTCAGGAACCACAGCTCCCGGCAGGGTAGAGTTGATGCTGAAACGGTCACCAATGGTCTCTACACTCGTCACACCTGCATACTCCTTAAGCAACAGTACGGCAACGGTCATGACGATAATAGCCACCAAGGAACCGGGCAGTGCCTTGAGTGGCGACAGGTGGAACAAACGTGCCAGCATAGGCCATGCGGCGATGATGGCTACGCTGATAATACCTACCAACGCACTCCACGGGTCTATATTACCTATATTAGATAAGTATACGCCCCATTTCGCAATGAAGTCGCTGGGAATGGCTCCGTCTATTGACATGCCCAGCAGGTCTTTCACCTGTGTGGTGAAGATGGTCACGGCAATACCACTGGTGAAACCTACCACAATGGGGTAGGGAATGTACTTGATGATGGTGCCCAGTCGTAGCACGCCCAGCATGATGAGGAAGACGCCTGCCATCAGTGTGGCAATGGTTAGTCCCTGGATGCCATACTGCTGGATAATGCCATAGACAATGACGATGAAGGCACCCGTAGGTCCGCCTATCTGTACCTTACTACCACCGAACAGTGAGATGAACAGTCCGGCAACGATGGCGGTGATAATGCCCTTCTCAGGGCTTACACCGCTGGCTATACCGAAGGCAATGGCCAACGGTAGCGCAACGATACCCACAATCAGTCCGGCCATCAAGTCGGCTACGAAGGTCTTGCGGTCGTAGTTCTTGATGGCCGAAAAGAATTTGGGTTTGAAATCTAATGTCTTTTTCAAATCTTCTTAACTTCTCTAACTTCTTAACTTCTTAACTTCTCTAACTTCTCAACTTCTTACTTCTCGCTTTCTCGCTCTTACTTGTTCTTCAACAGGTCGCGAATCTCAGCGAGCAGCTCTTCCTGCGTGGGACCCTTGGGAGCCTCAGGAGCAGCAGGCTCTTCCTTCTTGCGGTTCAGCTTGTTGATGGCCTTCAGCATCAGGAAGATACAGAATGCGACGATGATAAAGTCGAGGATGTTCTGAATGAACTGTCCGTAGGTGATGTTAGCCTCGCCGATGGTAGCCTTCAGACTAGTAAAGTCGATACCACCAGTGACAATGCCGATGAGCGGCATGAGAATGTCGTTGACCAGACTAGACACAATCTTACCGAAAGCACCGCCGATGATTACACCGACTGCCATGTCCATCACGTTGCCCTTCATGGCAAACTCTTTGAATTCTTTAATAAATCCCATAGTCGTAATCTTTAAACTGTAAACTTATAAACTTTAAACTGTATTTTTGCTAACTGCGTTTTGCAATCTTAACCATGAAACGGTGATTTGGCGCTTTTTCGCTTTAGCTTTTTCACTTTTCACTTAAATTAAGAATGAATTCACGTGCAAATATAGATATTTTTTTGTAACTTTGTGCCCGAAAACAGAAAAAAGTGCAACAAAAGGCACATTTTTTGATGGAGAAAGCAAATTTATAACTCATTTTTAATAAAACAAATTAAGAATTATGACAAAAGTAGCAATTAACGGTTTTGGCCGTATTGGTCGTCTCGCATTCCGTCAGATGTTCGAGGCCGAAGGTTATGAGGTAGTAGCAATCAACGACTTGACCAGCCCCAAGATGCTGGCTCACCTGTTGAAGTATGACACCGCTCAGGGTGGTTTCTGTGGCAAGTTCGGTGAGAACAAGCACACTGTTGAGGCTGGTGAGGACTACATCGTTGTTGATGGCAAGAAGATCACTATCTATGCTATTCCTAACGCTGCCGAGCTGCCTTGGGGCAAGCTGGACGTAGACGTTGTTCTGGAGTGCACAGGTTTCTATACTTCTAAGGAGAAGGCTTCTGCTCACCTGACTGCTGGTGCTAAGAAGGTTGTTATCTCTGCTCCTGCTGGTAACGATCTGCCCACCATCGTTTACAACGTTAACCACAAGACTCTGACTCCTGCTGACACCGTTATCTCAGCTGCTTCTTGCACCACCAACTGCTTGGCTCCTATGACCAAGGCTCTGAACGATTTCGCTCCTATCCAGAGCGGTATCATGACCACCGTTCACGCTTACACTGGCGACCAGATGATTCTCGACGGTCCTCAGCGCAAGGGTGAT
>R23__coassemble_715_pt1 | contig 19992 bp, 27 predicted proteins | sample R23__metabat2_high_PE_030 | metagenome-assembled genome bin R23 | reverse complement strand
GCATCTGCAACAGTGGTTGACTGCCGAAACTGAGGAAAAACTCATCAGGCACTGCGACCTGAATCAATGCCGCAACAACAAGTCCGATAAGAAGTCGCAGGCCTATGTCGCGAAGCATATCATAATAGGCATACTTCAATACACGCCAAATCCTGTTTCCGCTTTCTACTTGGCATGAAGTGGACGAATCATCCTTTAAATCATCCTCATGAACCAGACGGTTTACCAGCAGTCCACCGCAAACACCTGTGATAAGCGCTGCCGTAGGACGGATAATGGCAAAGCCCAGTCCCATCAGCGAGAACGTGGCCAGAATAGAGTCGATGCCCGTCTGCGGTGTGGCAATGAGAAACGAGGCAATGGCTCCCTTCGACGCCTTCTCGTTCCTTAGTCCTATAGCGGTGGGGATGACTCCACATGAACACAGCGGCAAGGGTACACCCAGCAGCGCCGCCCAAACAACGGACAGCTTATTGTTCCTCGAAAGATAGTTGGCATAGAACTTCTGTGGCACGAATACGTGCAGCACTCCTGCGATGAAGAATCCCAACAGCAGATAGGGAGCCATTTCGCAGACCACATTTAGAAGCGATATGTAGAAACCCTGTAAATCCATATTCTGGTGCAAAGGTACAACAAAAAATTGAATATCAAGCACTTCATGGCATAATTGTCATTCCATATATAATCCGAAAAGCTCCGGCCTTGCATATCTGCAGGTCGGGGCTTTGATTATTTTTCTGATTAAGAATTTTACTTTCTTCCTATTTCTGGGTCATATATGTAGACAGCAGTCAGAAAAATGGTTAACGACAAGGAAATAATAAGTGTAATACGGCAGAATGCGGAACAGGGATTCCGACTGCTAATGGCAGGCTACAAGGAGCCAGTGTATTGGCATATCCGCCGACTGGTGGTGAGTCATGCCGATGCCCAGGATGCTGCACAAGAAGCATTCGTCAGGATATTCCGCAACTTCCAGCAGTATAACGAGGCAAACAGCTTTAAAGCCTGGATTTTCCGTATAGCCACCAATGAGGCACTGCGGCTGTTGGGCAGACAAAAGGGCGATATGATGCTCTCACTCGACGACGTTACAGCCGACATGTTGGGAACGAAAACAGATGCACACTTCGACAGCAGCGACGCTATTACGATGAAGCTACAGCAGGCTATCCTCCATCTGCCCGCCAAACAGCAACTGGCCTTCAACCTGCGATATTACGACGAACTGTCATACGAAGAGATAGCGGAAGTGGCAGGCTCAACAGCGGCCAGCATGAAGGTGAGCTACAATATCGCCAAAGAGAAAATTATCGCATACATGAATAATAATGATTAAGGATATGGACAAGACATTTGATTTTGAACAGGTAGGCAAAAAGATGCCTTACAATGTTCCTGACGGGTTCTTCGACCAGTTGGAGCAGAACGTGATGGCAGAAATAAAGGCTGACAACATCGAGTCGGCACAGCCAAAGCCAAAAGCCCAAAAGGCTCGCACCGTGAAGATGACTTTCCGTATTCTCCTCACTGCTGCCGCTGCTGTTGCACTGTTCTTTGTCGTCACCAAGAATCTGCCCAGTGACAATACTCAGACTGACACCTTCGCAAAAGTGGAACTAGCCTACAATAACCTTAGCCCTGAGGATCAGGAATATCTGATGGAAATATATGAAGAAGACGTCTTTATGATAGATGAAGAAATGAATTATTAACTTATCAACACAAAAAAAAGATGAAGAATATTGCAAGAATCGCACTTTGCGCCATCATGATGGCCGTGTGCACCACCGCCGTACAGGCACAGAACAGCCAGAGTAACGAACAGCGAATGAGCCGCGAGCAGCTGGCCGAGAAGCAGGGCAAGTATATTGCACACGAGTTGGCGTTTGACGAGCAGACCACACAGAAGTTCCTCGCCACCTGGCTTGATTATCAAAAAGAGGTATGGGCACTCGGCCCTCGACTGAAGAAGCACAACAAGGATTCGCAGACCGATGCAGAAGCAGAGCTGGTCATCAAGCAGCGTATGGAGCGCAGCCAGAAGATTCTCGACCTGCGTGAGAAGTATTACAAGAAGTACAGTGCGTTTCTGTCCCAGAAGCAGATAGAACGCGTCTATGAACTGGAGCAAAAGGCGATGAAGAAACTTTCGAAGAAAGGACGTCGTGCACCACGTGGCAAAGGACAGTACGGCAAACCGTCACGCAACAGGTAAGGGGCATGAAGAAAGTATTATTGTTAAGCATGATGGCGGGTATAATACTCGCCTCATGCAGCGACAACGGCGATGAACCTGTCAGCCCCGTCATCTCACCATCAACTTCTGATACGACTCCAACGCAACTGGTCATCCCCGATAGTCAGCAGGCAGATGCGGAGATATTCCACGAGTCGGAGAAAGAGTTGTTTACAACACTAACAGGTGGAATATGTTTGAACTTCCAAATGGAAGGCGTGACGCAGGTTGTGCTCGAAAGTGTCGATGGCTATGCTCCCGTGACCAATGCTGAGTATAAAGCTTTTAAGGCGGAATACACCTATTCGGATGGTCTAGACCTCTATCCTGTCTGTAACATTACTTTTGCAGATGCTGTAGCTTATTGCGACTGGCTCAGCCAGAACGACACGAAACACACCTATCGTCTGCCTTCAGAAGAAGATTGGATTCTTGGTGCTGGTCACATGCCGAAAGATGTCAAGATGAATAGCGACCATGTGGAGAATGGGTTGACAGCTGTAAACGCGTACAAGCAGACCACAGGAGCCTGTGGTGGCATCGACTTCTGGGGCAACTGTTGGGAGTGGACATCCACGCAGACTACAACTGGTGAGTATATTGTCAAGGGTGGTGCCTGGGACACCAGTCGTGACAGTTGCCGCTCTGAATATTCCGACGACAGCCGCGACGGAACCAAGGGCTATGCTAATGTCGGTTTTCGCATTGTGAGGGTGGACAGGTAGTTTTGATTCGTTATCCATGCGAATCACTTCATGGTGTAATTGTCACTCCATATATTATCCTCAAAAGCTCCGGCCTTGCTATTCTGCAGGTCGGAGCTTTGATTATTTGGGGAATTCAGTTCGTCCCCATTTCATTTCCTCGCCCTCTTTGTCATACTGTTTACGCTTGCCAACGACAGGGGCAATCCGTATGGACTCCCATCAGGTCGCGTCATGCTAACTGTCACGTATGGAGCCTTATCCAACACCTCCAATGCGAAGGCTGCATCCATCTCTCTACTTGCTTTTCTCATCTAGAGTTCGATGAGTTTGCCGTTCTTTTTCGCCTCCTCAATCCACTTGGGCTCGATTTCCTGCAGGAATTTCTGCTTGTTCTCGTTCAACTTCTGCATATCGAGACCGATAGCAGCCTGAGCTTTAGCCTTCGTGCTATAATCGGGCACAGGGATAGCATCGGTGTGTCCGTGCTTGGCAGCTACGCGAGCAATAAGCAAGCGGGCCTGCTGAGCATAGTCGACAGAGTGGGAGAGTAGGCGGATAACCTCCTGTGGGGCGTGGAATGTAGCACCATGCGAAGCGATGGCATAATCCCAACGCCACTGACTCTTACGCAACAGCGCCTGGATAGGAGCCATCTCAGCCTCGGTAGCACCCTTGTCGATGATGAACTTCGCCTCGAAGTGGGCACGAGCTAGCTCCTGCTCAGCACGGTTGCGCACCTCGTTGCACTTCTCCTGACGCTCATAAACATTCTGGCGCAGCACCTCAGCATCCTGACGGTGACAGGTCTGACAGGTGCGGTCAATCTTAGCCAATGGCGACTGAATCTGGTGGTCGCTGAACTTCACACCACCCTCCTGCTTATACGGCATGTGGCAGTCTGCACACGATACACCACGCTGGGCATGGATGCCGTGCTGCGACATCTCCCAACCAGGATGCTGAGCCTTCAGAATCTTGGTCTTCGACAGTGGATGGATATAGTCGTAGAAACCTATCTCGTCGTAGTATTCCTCAGCAGCCTCGCAGGTCAGCCCTTTGTCGTGTGGGAATACCAGGTAGTTAGCCTTGCCTGGATTCTTCTCATCGTTAGGCTTGATGAAGTAGTACTCCACGTGGCACTGGGCGCACACCAGCGAACGCATCTCCTGATGGGTGGCATCCTTCACGTTCAGACCACGACGGGCAAAGGCCTCGTAGAGCGCAGGACGGGCAGGGCGCAGATCCATCGTGCGTGCATCGTGACAGTCGCTACAGCCAATGGTGTTCACCTCCTCGGCACCCAGCTCACTCCACTTCTTGGCGTAGAAGTTGGCGGGATTGAAGACAGAATTCGTACCACTGAGTTCGCGCATCATGCGAGGCACATCAGGACCCTTACACGTCCAACACGTAGCAGGCTGCATATCGGCGGCGATGGAGTCAGGCGTAATCTGAATGCCTGGATTGCCAGTACGCAGAATCTTACGCATATCCTCCAGCGCATGCTTGTGTCCGCGAGGGGTGTTGTAGTGGCGCGAGAAGGCGTAGCCAGCCCACAGCACTACCATCTCAGGACGCTGTTCGAGCACATCCACCTCTTGCGACGAGTTGTACTTCGACTTAAACGTGGTGTCCTCCGTCATTGCCCACGTCTCGTACTCACGCGGATAGTCGGCCTTGAACTTCTCGTTCTGTGCCACGATGGAGTCCTCAAACACGGTGCGCTTGTTATTAAACACACTGGCCACCTCGGCCCTGCGCTCCATCAGCGACGAAACGAGCAGTCCCAGAATAAAGACCACAACCATTGAGCCTCCGAAGAGTACCCAACCTTGCCATTGTTTCAATTGCTTTGCCATATCTTCAAATTCTTAATTCTTAACTCTTAACTCTTAATTCTTAATTCTTAACTCTTAATTCTTAACTCTTAATTCTTAACTCTTAATTCTTAACTCTTAACTTTTGAATCCATTCAGGTACTGGCGATGGGGGTAGTGGTGTGACACCTTCTGCATTCGGTGTCGCCATCAGCGAGTTCATACCGCCGTGAGGCACACCCCGATGACAGTCCCAACAGACCTTGCCGCCCTGAGCCTGCTGTGTCATATAACCCATGCGGCCCGTCTTTACAAACTCTGTGTTCAGTTGCGTGTGACAACGGATGCAGTTGTCCATCACCACTTGTCCTGTCAGTGTCTCGGCCTTGATGGCCTGATGCTCCATGTGGCCTACGAAGTATGCTGTGTGCTTCAAGCCGTCAACCGCCTTGAAACCATAATAAACGGCCAGATTCTGATGGGGCACATGACAGTCATTGCAGGTGGCACCATTAGACTGATGGTCTATACGTCCGTGCGACGAGTGGCTCCACGTAGCATAATAAGGTGTCATGATGTGGCAGTTGACGCAGGCCGACGGGTTGTCACCTATAAAATAAGTATGCGCCCTGAGCAGATACATAAACAATCCGCCGAGGCCGCATACGACACCCGCAATCACCAGCAAACCCACCTTTTGACGATACGATAGCCAGTCCTTAAAAGCAAAAAAGTCCTTTAGCTTCATAGGTAAGTAGTTTATTTATGCCGCAAATATACGGAAAATATTCCAAACTGCCCAATTTTAGGATATAATAATTGTTAATCCGCTGTTTACGTCATATTGATAGGATTATCATTTTCTTAATAAATGCAGGATGGCATCCTTGGGGGCATACCATATCATTCTTGGCCCTGCCCAGCGCATTACTTCACGGATGGCCTCACGTTCTTTCGGAGCATAGCAGTGAGTAGGACAATCTTTGCAAGCAGTTTTGTTTTCACCATACTTACAATGATCAAGACGGCGACAGGCAAAGTTTGCTAGATGCTGGTACTCATCCGGCATTGTGTCCTGATGAAGGTGATGACGGCAATACAGCTCTATCATCTTGCGGACTGTTCGTTTCTCCCGCTCTATCCTGCTCATTTCCTACTATACCGTAATCTCTATTTGTATTTCTTCTGGGCATTACTCTGCCTTGCCACCAAACTCGTTATATGACACGTTCTCAGACTTCCACTTGTCCTTCGGCGTGGGCTGTTCTGCTGGATGGCCTATAGCGATGACGCACAGAGGAACGATGGTCTCAGGCAACTTCAACACCTTGGAGACTTCAGCAACGCGGTCGTCCATAGGATAGCAGCCTGTCCATACGGCTCCGAGTCCAAGAGCATGAGCTGCAAGGAGGATATTTTCTGTGGCTGCCGAGCAGTCCTGAATCCAATACTCCTGTGCCTTGCCCTGCATCGCCTTATCAAGATTGCCACAGACTATAATGGCCACACCTGCCTGCTTAATCATGCCTCTGCGACCAGCAAGTTCTGCCAGTTTCTCCTTGTTGGTGACTGCTACGAAATGCCAGGGCTGCTTGTTGACGGCTGTGGGAGCAGCCATGCCTGCACGAAGCATCGTCTCTATATCAGCCTTTGAAACAGACTCATTGGTGTACTGTCGGATGCTGGTGCGCGTCATGATGTTGTTAATCACTTCATTTTCATAAACACTCTGTGCCGAAAGGGTCAGCACACCCATCAATGCCATAAGGCAGAAAAAAGGTCTTCGCATATTTGTTATTGTTTTGTACATATTTTATTCGTAGGCATATACTAATCCATACTTCTCATGCAGTTTTTGGAGAGAACCGTCGGACTTCATCTGACGGATGACATTATTCACCATCTGTAGCAAGTCCTCCTGTCCCTTTTGCATGAGCACACCAATCTCGCCGTGGGTAAATGGTTTGTTTAACAACGGTGCGGCAAGTCGGGCATCGGTCTGTACGTAGTAGGGAGCCTCCGTTATCTCCGTTATCATCACATCGGCCTGGCCCTCGGCTATGAGAGCAGGGATTTCCTCGTTCTTCTGATGGGTGACGATGGTGGCATGCGTCAGGTTCTCGTTGGCAAACTTCTCGTTCAGTCCACCGGGATTCACCATCACGCGGACTTCGGGTTTGTCGATGTCGGCCAACGACTGGTAGCGGTCGGCATCCGAAGCACGGCAAAGGATGGTCTTGCCGTTAGCCAGATAGCCTTCGCTCATAAGCATCGTCTCGCGGCGGGTATCGGTGATGGTTATTCCTCCAATGGCGAGGTCGAAAGTCTGAGGTTCAGCCAATACGTCTGCCGTCAGCGTAGGCCATGAGGTTGGTACAAACGCTATGCTTACTCCTAATCGTGCAGCAATCTCGTTAGCCACTTCGATGCCAAAGCCCCAATAGGTTCCGTCGGCCTCACGGAAAGACAGCGGTCTGTAGTCACCTGTGGTGCCAAAGAGGATTGTACCACGTTCAATAATCTCTGCAACTTTTCCATCGAGGGGAATGTCCGTATAGGTAGATAGGATAAACACTGAGTATTGACCGTTCTCCTTTCCGAACTGGACAGCCCCCTTCAAGTCACTCTCCGGAAACAGCTTTGTGCTGTCGAAGTAGTAAAGGCCATCCTCGCTGTTGTACCAGCCGCCTACATAGCCTTCGTGCTGCAAAGCATGGCTTACGACCTTGTCGAGTTGGTCGCGCGAGTGGCTGTTCTGGGTAGCTGCATAACTGACGGCAATCCCTTCCGTCGGCTCCGTCATCGTACGGATGTCGATGGTGAATCCGTCAGGATGGGACTGACTGAAAGCCCAAACCTTATCAGCTATATTTGTGATGTTGCTTTGCTCTGTAGAGTTGTCCTCATTTGAAGAGCATGATGCGAAACTGGCCGTTCCGCAAATTGCCAGTACGGCTATCAGCAACCAGATCTTGATGCTAGGAAAAACTCTTGTTTCTGCTTTTCTCATCGTTGTCATATCAATGTCGTTATAAGTATTATTTGTCTATCTCTTCATAACCGACTGCAAAGGTACGAATAAGTGACTGAAAAGCCAAATGTTTATGAGGGAAATCCCTATGTGTTTTTAGGAATCTTACCCCTTCATTAGTCCGAATCCCCAGCCAATACGTTCATCCGTGAACTACTTTACGCAGGTTTCAGGATGGTCGAGTTGGTTTAGTGGACGATAGCCACGCTCTGCCATAAGAGCGTCCCAGTTCTTCGGCAACTCAATCTTTACTGTCGAATAGCCGCCACCAGGCATGGTCTGCAGCTTGTTTCGTGCGGCATCACCAGTAATGAGAAACTGGGTCATGCCTTGACGCATAGTGGGGATGGTCTCAATGGTAGCATCAGGAGTGTCGTACCATTCGGGCGTGGCGGTCTGGGCAGCCCCCTCAGTGCGGCGCAGGTGACCGGTGTATTGGCGCAGGTTGTGCTCGCCGCCGTCCTTGGCACCGCCGGGGTTGGCATAGTAGTTGGCAAAGGCGCGCTCTTTCAGTGGTCGGCGCGAGGCTTCAATGAGACAATCCTCCAACGCATCAGGTGTGGGATAGGCCTTGGCGAGTGTAGCAGCTACGGGTTCCGTCATAAGAATAGTGCGGAACGTGTATTGCCGACCGCTGCCCAAGGCGAACTGACAGCGCTCGCTGATGTCCCATGCCAAGAGTTGGGCGATACGTTGTGGGTCGGTAGTGGATGGTGCCATATTGTTGCCCCAGAGCAGAGTGGAAGCAGCGGTGACAGTATTGTCTGTAGACTGATATCCGACGCGCACATGGTAAGGCTGCCACCCGATGCGTTGGCAGGCAGCCTCGTCCTCGACCATGCACCACGACATGGGATAGCCGAAGGTACCCATGCGGTCTTGCTTGACGTAATAGCCGCAGAGGTTCATCAGCGCGAGGTTCATGAAACGGCCGATGGCTATGTTTGCCGACTCATTGATCTGCCCCTGTCCGCAGTCAATACCCAGTTGTCGCGCCACAGGTCCGTTGAGCCAGCAGAATGGTATCCAGGCATGAGTCGAGGCCAGTGTGCGGCGAAAGTCGGGACCACCCAAGGCTTTCGTCAGGGCGATGAGAATGGGCATCAATTCGGGCTTGCAACCAGCCATCACACCGTTCACGGCTACGTGCCATGCCGTTGTGTTGCGATGGGCTATGGGTAGCACAGCCACAGTTTCGTCCCATCGGTAATCGGTGAAACGCATCATCTCGCTGACACGCTCGAAGGTGGGTGGCACAATGGGCAGTCCGTCAGTCCACTGCATGTCGGCAAAGTAATTGTTCACCTCGTCCAGCGTACCGAAGAACACATCGTCGCGCAGGTCGCCACGGGCGGATTTCAGTGCCGTAGCTGTCTCTTCGGCAGTAATCTGGCGTGTCAGGGCATCGACTATCTGTGGCCACAGCACCTCGCGCGTGTTTTTAATGAGCACGTCCTCGCTGTCCAAGGCGAAAGCACCAGGATATTCAGCCACGCGCATCACGGGCACACCGTTGTTCAGCGCCGTATAACGGGCCTGTGTTGTGAAGCCAGGCGCGCAGATGATGACCGACGGGATTCCAATATACTCTGCCGCCAGACACGAGCCCACCTCTTTCGGTGTACAGAGTCCACAACCGCCGTTCCCAGCAATGACAGCATCCACCTTCAGCTCGCGTAGTCGTAGCTGAAAATCATCTTTTGCCCGTCGCGTGATACCAGGGGCTGGATAAGGTCCCGCCGTGCCTACTTCGTCGAGCAGTAGCACTCGCGCCGTGGGATAATGCTTTGTTATCAAACGCTTGATTTCTGGATGCGTCACGCGACTCATGAAACTCACGCCCACCACTGCAATCGTCTTGCCGTCGAGCGTCTGTAGGCGTGGTGCCTGACGGATGGGCTCCACCGTTCCGCGACCAACGGGTGACACCACAGCATAACCCGCTTCGCCTTTTTGTACTGCCGACGTTTGTCCGTCACCTATTTCACATGTCTCATCACACACCATCCGCTCCTGTCCGAACATATATGCTGTGGAGAGAAGCAAAGAAAATAAAAAAATAATTCGCTGTTTCATCTAGTAGTTTGTTTGTTACTATTATGACGCAGCGAAGTCGATAAAGTTTAAATCCCAAGGTTACGGATAGCCTTGGGATTTATGTTTTATTTGGATATATCTATAAGTTACCAGGGGAAATACCTCCTAAAGCGGGAATGCCAATTTCTATTGGGACAATACAATTTCCATCGTCGTTTTCTGCACTTTCATGCCCATGTTCCTATAGAAGCTTAAAGCGGCATCGTTGCCGTCCCACACATTCAGGGTGACGTTGTTGCAGCCTATGGACTGGGCATAATCGCGCACATACTCATACAACGCCTTGCCGACGTGCTGGCCGCGAGCCTTCTCATCCACGCAGATGTCATCAATATACAGCGTCTTGATGTCCTGCAGCAATTTATCGCCCTTCACCTCGGTCACCATGCAGAAGGCATAACCCAGAACGCCGTCGTTGTCAAAGACGAATATGGGTTTATGGTCATTCTCTAACATCGCTTCCAATTCCTGCTCATCGTATTTGGTCGTGTTCGGTTTGAACAGGTCAGGGCGCAGTACATGATGCACCATATTCACCTGATGCAGCAGTTCGATGATAGTTGGTATGTCTTTTTTTTCAGCTTTTCTAATCATTGCTGGCAAATTTATTTGCAAAGATATGGAAAATAAATGAATATTTGCTACCTTCGCAATAAAAAATTGCGATACTTTAATGATTTCAGGTGGTTATGGCATATATGAATAGATTCATGTCATTTTCGTCATGTGATACCCCATACGCTTTAGCTGCATGGCGGCTCCCAGCAGGTAGAGCTGGTGCAGGCAGGCAACATAGCCGTTGAAGGCCTCCTTCGTGCCTGGTTCGAGGCGTTGGTGCATCAGGGCATTATAGACCCGTGAGGCACATTCGCCAGTCACTTTCTCTAGAACGGTATAGTCCACGCCCTGCAGCAAAAGCACTTCCTCGCGGATGTATTCGTCCATCGCATCGTAGCCTCGTTTGTCACGCATATAGGCGTAGAGGTCATCAATCTTAGAGTAGATTTCCCATTCCGTGTCCCACATCTTCGCCACAGCCATGCCTATATACATCATCCAGCCGAGCGAGGCCGAAGGGAAGTCCTGAAACTCGCGGATGCCATCGGGGATGTAGGCCTTGGCTATCTCCTCCCATTTCTCCTCCACGTCAGGACACTCTGGCAGACGTTCGTCCACCTCCTTCATGCTCAGCAGGAACTGATGCAAGTCTTTTCTCAGTATCTCTTCAAAATTTTCCATATTCTGTCTTAATTTTATCGTCTATTCCTATTCACTCGTGATAATCAGCAACTGTGGCTACCAACAGGGGGCGGCGCCATGAGATGGTGGCATTGAGGCCCAGCTGTCGCATTTCGTCGAACAGAGCATCAAGATAGACGTCGGTCGAGAAACGATGCATCCAGCTGATGCAGAACTTGCCGCCCACGGCACTCATCTCGATGGTGAGGGCGTAGTGGGTAAACACCTCTGTGCAGAAGTGGGTGACGTAACGCTCGGCAGTACCGAAGCGGGCCTTGCCTACGTAGCTCACGACGAAGGAGCATGTGCTGAGCGCCCGCTCGTAGGCGCCTTGCATGGCCTGATGCCGGCCTTTGACGGTGGGAATCTGGTCTAACTGATCCATCATGCCCTTCGACTGCCAGAACCCGGCAGCAACGTTGTCGGCATTCGACTGCAGGACAACCATGCCCCGGTAGATGGTCTGCTGCAGGTCAAGGGGCATGTCCCGCATGTCGCTTTTCAGCGCCAGCCGCAGGGCAGAAGCCATCGACGGCGAGGCAAGGGGCACGCCAAGGGCCGGACGCTGGTTGATGGCCAGCGCCGTTACAGGTACGGCCTCCGCCGTGTCGCCGTGCAGCCGCGCTATGGCACGCGCCACAAGCAGCGATACCAACGTGGCAGGTGAAGTGTCTTCGCCCGAGACATACTTCATCATCTGCTGCTCATCGATTTCGATGCAAACCGTCTCTGCCGTGTCATTCAATGGCACGACGGCCTCTTTGATGAGGTTGATGGGAGTTGGCATGGGGGGCACGGGCAGCGGATTCAGGTTGTCGGGGCATGGTAGCGAGGCCGGGTCGGTCAGCTCTTCCGGGCTGATGTTGTCGCCTGCCACGCGGACTCCCTCGCGGCTCAACTGGCTGTCGTAGCGACGGCGGCAATACTCGTAGAGCAAGGTGCGCAGCACGTTGTAGCCACCCGTGCCGTCGGTCAGCGCATGGAAGAAGTCGATGGCAATGCAATTGTCCCAGCAGGCAAAGGCCAGCAGGTGATGGTTCGACTCCGGACTGACAAGGCACGCAGGCTGTCGGCTGGGCATGACCACCCACGGCAGCGGGTTCTCGTCCAGCGCATAGTGCTCCCGTCCTTCTGCATCAGCCGTCTTGCGCAGCCTGACGCTATAGTAGGGATAGCGCTGCTGTGTGGCTGCCACGGCTTCCTGCAGCATACCTCTGTCAATGTCGTCGCACAGGGTCGTGATGAACCTGACCGTCCAACTGTGCTGTGAGTCGGCCCAGTAGGTGTAGAATCGTTCTGAAAGAATCTGTTTCATTATATTGCTATCTTGTAGTTTCCTTCTCTATGTAATCAAATATATCAATAGTCCCAACCTCATTTCTGACCTCAAGAGTCGGGACATACTCTTCCATTCTTGTAGTGCCACTGGTTTTATCGACGTAGAAATTGACGAATGTCCCCGTATAACTGCGGAATACCACCTGATAGGCAGAATCGGTCTCTTCACCCATCTGTACATACATGATGGAAGGATTCTCTTTGGCTATTCTCCACTCATAAGCTCTATGGCAATAGTTTCTGACACCTTCGTAGGCCATCTCAGCCGTTATTTCGCTCTTTGTAGAATTGGCTCCACATGAGCAGAATAACAGGGCTGTCAATATGAATGAAAAGGCGATATGTTTCATAAGTGCTATCTTATTTCTTCTAATTCGCCAGTCTCAGAGTCTATAATAAACCCGCGAACTACGATATCATTTGGCACAAGAGGGTGGGTCTTGATGGTCTCAACTGTCTTGCGGACGGATTCGGGGGTATCCTTGAAGCCCTCCAGCCAATGATCCAGGTTGATGCCGCACTTGCGGATGGTATCAAGTGTCTCATCCGTCACGCCACGGGCTATCATCTCATGGTGGAAGTGGTCATAACTCATGTGGCAGGCTCCGCAATGGGAGTGAGCCACCACCATGATTTCCTCCACGCCCAGCTCATAGATAGCCACAATGAGGCTACGCATGGCTGAGTCGAAGGCTGAAATAACCAAGCCTCCGGCGTTCTTAATAATTTTTGCATCGCCATTCTTTAGACCTAGAGCTGCAGGGAGTAGTTCGGTCAGCCTGGTGTCCATACACGACAGCACCGCAAGTTTCTTGTCAGGGTACTTGTCAGTCAGATACTTTTCGTAGCCCTTTTGTTCCACGAAAGCCTTGTTGTAGTCAATAATCTGGTCAATCATACTAAATCTTATTAAATCCACGGACAAAGATACTCATTTTTGCTCGAATTATTGTAATTTTGCATCGAATATTAGGAATGTTTATGAAGAAAGTAGGCTTTATCACGACATTGGCAGCCATCTTTATGTTAACTGCTACTCCTGCAAAAGCACAGGAGGAAAATGGTTTTAAAAAGTTCAGTGTAGAGGAAGCTTTTGAGGACAACGGCTTCCAGTGGTTCCGTGATGCCCAGTTGCTTTGTGCAGGAAACAAGGAAAAGAGCAATGCCATGACCATTGGCTGGGGTGGCATCGGAACGCTCTGGCGCAAGACAGCCCTGACAGTCTATGTGGCAGAGAAACGTTATACAAAGGAGTTCATGGATAACTCGGAGTATTTCACCGTGATGTCATTTGATGTAAAGGACAGTAAGGTCCTGAACTACATGGGAACGAAAAGCGGACGCGACGGTGATAAGGCTCAGGCTTTGGGACTTCATACGGCCTATACCGCCAACGGCACTCCATATTACACCGAGGCAACGATGGTGATAGAGTGCAAGATGATGTATGCTGCACCCTTTGACCCGCAAGGCTTCAAGAGTGATGTTCCCAAGCAGATGTACGCCAATTTCCCTGCTGGCATCCACTCAATGTATATCGGTGAAGTAGTAAACGCCTGGAAGAAATGAAACTAAGGAAACGAAAAATCAAGTATGCTGCGTTATTCTGTCTCTGCTGGTTTGTCTTTTTAGTCTTTCTGGTAGATGGGGTATTGAAATTCCAGACATTGGTTGACTATTTCGGGTCATACGCATTAGTGGAGATAACGCTATTACTATTGGTCATTCTACCCACACTGGCAGTATACATATTAACAAAAGAAGATAAAACGATGAGTAAACGGGATTATATTCAGGCAAATAAGAACTGGCTGGAAGCCAAGTCAAAGGAGGAAGGGGTTAAGGCTCTTCCAAAGGGAATATATTATAAGGTATTGGCAGAAGGTGACGCTTCGAGTGCTCAGCCGACAGTACGCAGTATCATCACGGCTCATTACACAGGCAAAACCATTGATGGCAAGCAGTTTGACAGCAGTCGTGGCGGTGTACCTCTGGCTTGCCGTCTCTGTGACCTTATCGAGGGCTGGATCATCGCTATCCAGCAGATGCATATCGGCGACAAGTGGGAAGTTTACATCCCTGCAGAAATGGGTTACGGCAAGTTCTCGCAGCCTGGCATCCCCGGTGGCTCGACACTTATCTTTGAAATTGAACTTTTAGGAATAGCATGAGTGAATTTCGTGAAATGAGGCGCAAACGCCAACAGCTCTCAGACGAGGAGAGCATTGGCATATTGCAGAAGGCAACAGCTGGTACATTGGCACTGCTGGGTGATAATGATTATCCATATGCCGTTCCTATCAGCTATGTCTATCATGAGCGAAAGCTGTATTTCCACAGCGCTTTGGCTGGCCACAAAGTTGATGCCATCAGGAACTGCGACAAGGCTTCTTTCTGCGTCATCGACAAGGATGATGTTCAGCCAGAGAGATACACAACCTTCTTCCGTAGTGTCATTGTTTTCGGCAGAATCCATATCATTGAAGATGATACAGAAAAGTTGGCAATGGCGCGTATGCTAGGCAACCGCTACAATCCGAACAATGATGAAAGCCTGCAAAAGGAAATAGAAAGCGGACTTTCCCGTATGTTGATGATCTGTTTCGACATTGAGCATCTGACGGGCAAGGAGGCAATAGAACTGGTAAGGCAAAGATAATACGATAGAAATGACTGAGAAAGAGAAAATGCTAGCAGGCGAGGTTTATTCTGCCGTTGCCCCTGAACTGTTAGAAGAGTTGATGGCGACAAGAGAGGTGCTTTATGAGTACAACTCCCTGCATCCATCGGAAACCCGGCGGATGAAGGAAATCCTGAAGGGTTTGCTTGGTTATGTGGCAGATGATGAATTCATCATCAACCAGCCGTTCCGCTGCGACTATGGCAAGCAAATTAGCATCGGCAAACGGTTCTTTGCCAACTTCAATTTCACGGTTCTCGATGAAGCCCGTGTTACTATTGGTGATGATTGTTTCATCGGCCCTAATGTCAGCATCTATACGGCCTGTCATAGTACAGACCCTGTAGAGCGCAACTCCCGTCAGGAATGGGCAAAGCCTGTTTCTATCGGCCATAACGTATGGATTGGAGGTAGTGTAACCATCCTTCCAGGAGTAACTATCGGTGATAATGTCACCATCGGAGCAGGTTCTGTAGTAGTAGGTGATATTCCGCCAAATACTATTGCCGTAGGAAACCCATGCAAGGTCATCAAAAATCTATAATAGGATTAATACTTAAGAAAAAGGGAACCTCATTACTGAGATTCCCGAGAGTCCTCTTTCGAGGCATATGATAGAGGCAAGTAAACAATCTTAGCGATTAGTTGAAGTGTCCGTGCTTACCACCACGGTTATTCATCGCAATGTGGCGGTCTGCACCATGACGGTCGTTGTGTGCTACACCATGCCTACCGTGATGCGGAGCAGGAGCTGGAGCGTGATGATGCACGGCAGGAGCGTGGTGATGAGCTGCGGGCTTGTGCATGTGAGCATAGTGTGAGCCGTGAACCCTGTTGTGACCACCCTTGTAGGTTACGAACACCGTCGGATGTGCATTGTAGAAACGTCCCCTGTCATAGTGAGAGTACACTGCGAATGTCCAGCCGCCAGCCTTCCATGCCACGGGGCGATAGAAGTGGTTCAGTGCTACATACTTGTCATACTGCCACGGAGTCAGCACGAAGCGGAGGTCTGCGTTACGACGACCCCACCAGATGCCAAACACGTCGCCATGACCGTTCAGGCTCATCAGGTAGTCGAGGTTGATCTCATAGACTGCCTCATATTGTGCAGCGGTAAGGTTCAGCTCATAAGCCATCTTGTCGCTCAGGAACAGAGCCTCGTGCTTTGCTGCGTTATAGCTCATAGCGTTGGCCGAGATAGTCATGACCATCATCACTGCCAGGATCATCATCTTCTTCATATCTTAATCTCCTATACTTTTAAATGGTGAGACATTTATTTCTTTTTCTCGGTGCAAAGTACGGCATTTTTCTTGGTATTTCAAAAGGAATAATCCTAAACTGAAAGGGTGTTTTCCCTAAACCTGAATAGGAAAAACACCCGAATTGATTATTTGCAAAAGCGCTCACCCACGAAACCATTATCAATTTCGCCTGCCATTAGGTCGAAATGCTGGTTGACAGGGGGCGTTGGACTGAGGTCGAAATAGTCGAGGTCAGCGATAGGGAGACAGAAGTATTCCAACTGGTCGTAGCTATTGTAGAGACGCGAGAGAACATCATTATGATTGTATATCCAACGCTTTTGATCATCATCTACATAGAAGTTCACCATGCCAGAGCAACGAACGGAGATATTATCGGCGTATGCCAGTAATTCAACATTGGGATTCTCCTTCAGTTCTCTGTAAACGGTTTTTTTGGCAGAAGTGGCAAAGTAGAGTACATTGCCATCCTGCTTCATCACCTGAAACATGCGTAATTTAGGGAGATTGCCCCCGCAGGTGGCGAAGGCAACCTCCTTGTGCTCGCTTAAAAATTGCAGTGATTTGTTAAGCATACCTTTCGGATTACCACTTCAGTTCTTCCTGCAGAATCACACCGTCCTCCATGGGACTGTCTGCCTCAGTAAAAGCATTGGCTTTGTACTGGATGCACATCATTGTCAGGTTCTCGCTGCCAGTGTTCTTAAGCGCACGCTTGCCAGCAGGATCTACGCGGACGATACTGCCCTCACTGACGGGAACCTGCTCGCCATCTACCTGATACATGCCCTCACCTTTCAGAATAATGTAAAGTTCCTCGTGAGTCTTGTGGGTGTGCAGAAAACCGCTGTCCTGACCAGGAACGAGCGTCTGGAACGACAGGTCGCTACCTGTTGCGCCTACAGCCTGACCAGCGAACACCTTACCGTGAAGTGTGAAGTCCGGGCCAAGAGGAAGCTCGTAGTCCATCAGGTCGCTGAACTTACCAACGTTAATCACTTTGTAATTCTTACCACTCTTTGTTGTCTCAATCTGTTTCATAATTCTTATACATTTTAATTGTTACTATTTCGTTTTGACGGTGCAAAGGTACGGCGATTATTTCATTCCCACAAGAAGGCACTTTTTGGTGGGATAGTTACCAAAAAGTAGGAATTGGGATGTTATCGCACTTCGGCGAAAACCACTTTAACTCAGATTAACATAGTATAATGTCGTAAGTTGGTAACTTTTTGCTACCTTTGCCGAAAATTCTATAGTTATGGCAGATATAAAGGCACAATATTTAGCCTGTCCTATCAGGCACGTTGTCAGTCGCTTTGGCGACAAGTGGTCGATGCTCGTTCTCTATATGCTTTATAAAAGCGAGACAGGCGTTTTGCGTTTTAATGAAATCCGTAAGCTGATGTCTGATTGTTCCCAGAAGATGCTCTCGCAAACGTTGAAGAATCTGGAGCAGAGTCACCTTGTTCATCGTGAGGTCTATCCAGAGGTTCCTCCTCGTGTAGAGTATTCCCTGACTGATACAGGCCGTTCACTCATGCCGGTGCTTACGGATCTAATAGCCTGGGGACAGCAGCATTTCAAGGATGTGGTGACGGATTAAGATAAGAATCTGATATGGTACAGCAAATTGAGATAACCTTGCAGCCGAAACGTCGCGGCTTCCATTTGGTGACGAGCGAGATTGTGAGCCAGTTGCCGAAACTTCCTAAGACCGGCATCGTGAACATCTTTACGAAGCACACCAGTTGTGGACTGAGCATCAACGAGAACTGCGACCCGGATGTTCGCGTGGATATGGAAACCATCTTCAACCGTCTGGTTCCTGAGAACCGCCCTGAGTACGAGCATACGCTGGAGGGGGCTGACGATATGCCTGCTCATGCCAAATCGACACTTAGCGGTGTCAGCATCACCATCCCTATCACCGATGGCCGTCTGAATCTCGGCACCTGGCAAGGTATCTACTTTTGCGAGTACAGGAATTTCGGTGGTGCAAGAGAGTTGGTAGTAACAATTATAGGAGAATAGGCTATGACAGAAAAAGAAAAGATGCTGGCGGGTGAGATTTATTCCGCCGTTGACCCGCAGCTGATTGAAGAGCTGACGGAAGTGAAGGAGATAATCCATGATTATAACCTGCTGCGTCCGTCAGAGAAGGAGAAAGCAAGGGAGATCCTGAAAGGTCTCTTGGGACACATCGCCGATGACGAGATTCTGATTATCCAGCCTTTCCACTGCGATTACGGTAAGCAGATCAGCGTAGGCAAGCGGTTCTTTGCCAACTTCAACTTCACAGTCCTCGATGAAGCCCCAGTCACCATCGGCGATGACTGCTTTATAGGCCCGAATGTCAGCATATACACGGCCTGTCATAGTACTGACCCTGTGGAGCGCAACAGCCGTAGGGAGTGGGCAGAGCCCGTGCGCATAGGCGACAACGTGTGGATTGGTGGCAGCGTCACCATTTTACCTGGTGTGACCATTGGCGATAACGTTACTATCGGTGCTGGCAGCGTTGTAACGAAAGATATACCCTCGAATTCCATTGCAGTGGGCAACCCCTGCAAAGTAATAAAGACTCTATGATAAGGAAGTAAACTCCTGATTATCTCTGAATCCCTAGATAATCGAAGAACTTATCAGGCCAATAATTCATAATCAGCTCGTCAGGAAAATCCGTCTCTGCCAACAGTGGATAAAGGCGTTCGTAGTCGGCTATCTGGAACGAGATATGTGCATCGCTGCCAAGAATCGTAGGCACCTCGTACTTCTTACACAAACGCAAGATCTCCAGATTATTATCTCGTGCCACTGTCTTCTTGCGCTGTGGAGCCAGTGAATGGTTGTTCACCTCCAATAGCGTATGCGCCTCCTTCGCTGCCAGCACCAGCTGCTCGAGGTCCAGTTCACAAGAACCGTCACCTGGATGACTGATGATGTGTATCTTGGGATTCTTGATGACACGGATCATCCCCTCCGTATTCTCCTCCTTCGTGCCACCTTGATACCACGCAGCGTGAATGCCAGCAATGGCGAGGTCGAGCCACCCCATTTGCTCATCCGTCAGGTCAAGACTACCCTTCGTGTCGAGGATATTAATCTCACAGCCCATCAATAGACGAATGCCATACATCTGACGAGGTACGGTGAACATATTCTTGAAATACAGTGTCGGACAAGTCCCAGGCACACTCGGCCCATGCTCAGTGATCCCCAACACTTCCAACCCCATGTCGGCAGCGGCCTTCGCCATCTCCTGCAAGCTACTGTAAGCATGTCCCGATGCTACCGTATGCGTATGTGCGTCAACTAATATCTTTTTCATTTGGTGCAAAAATACTAATTTTATATTATATAAAAGATATTTTCCCTGAATTTCACATTCTATCGAAGAAAAATGTGTAAAAAATCCCAAGGCGACACGATTCTACTTCGGATTTTTCGTCGAGCTCGCGTTAAAAAACAAAAAGGATTTAAGCTAAAGAATCGCCCAGAGGACACCCCCCCTGAGCTAATCTCCGCCAGCTGACGGGTGCCGATGCAGGCCGTAGGAACGGCGCGTGCATA
>R23__coassemble_697_pt1 | contig 20354 bp, 30 predicted proteins | sample R23__metabat2_high_PE_030 | metagenome-assembled genome bin R23 | reverse complement strand
TGACATCACGGACAACCTCGTTTATGTCGGTCTTGCCTTCCTCACCATAGGCATGCTTTTTGGTGCCCTATGGGCCAAGGAGGCATGGGGGCACTACTGGTCGTGGGATCCCAAGGAGACGTGGGCGGCCATCACCTGGCTAGCCTACCTCATCTACGTCCACTACCGCCAGTTACAACTCCATCGTGAGCGGCTGGCCCTTTGGATAATCATCATATCGTTCGTACTCTTACAAATGTGTTGGTGGGGTATCAATTACCTGCCATCAGCCCAAGGTTCAAGTGTACATACTTATAGCATTAGTGAATAAACAACTATGAGAAAAGCAAGTAGAGAGATGGATGCCGCCTTCGCATTAGAGGTGTTAGATAAGGCTCCATACGTGACAGTTAGCATGACCAGACCCGATGGGACTCCATACGGATTGCCTCTGTCGTTGGCTCGCATTGACGAAAATACGTTTTATTTCCATTGTGCTTTGGAGGGTGATAAACTTGATTGCATTGCACACTGTCCCACAGTATTCTTGTCGGCTGTTACCAAATGTGCCCCTACGGTAGGCCCCAAAGATGGGAGCTTTACGCTACAGTACCGATCGGCAACTGCCATCGGTAAGGCAGAGATTGTGACAGACCGTGAAGAGAAGATTACGGCATTGAGAGCCATCTGCCAGCGTTTCCTCCCTCACCACATGGACGCTTTCGATGACGCTATTGCCCGTAGCCTTGAAAGGACTGCCATAGTGCGTATCACCTTGACAGAACCTCCTGTTGGTAAGCGCAAGCAGTATGATAAAGATGGTGAGGAAATGAAATGGGGCCGAATGGAATAAGAAACATGAGCATAAAACTGATTATATTCGATTTTGACGGGACGCTGGGCGACACCAGACGGAACATCGTCACGACCATGCAGATGGCCATCAAGGAGATGCAACTGCCAGAACGTAGCGAGGCGGAATGCGCATCCACTATAGGTTTGCCATTGGCAGGATGCTTTAGGACGCTTTTTCCTGATATTCAGGAAGAACTCATCCCGCGCTGCGCAGAGACGTACCGAAGATTCTTCAACGAGAATCTGCGAAAGATCACCCCGGAGGTGTTTCCAGACGTCGTAAAGACCTTAAAAATCCTAAAGGAACAAGGTTTCGCTCTCACTATCGCTTCATCCCGTTCACACAATTCCCTCACAGAGTTGACTCACAATATGGGTATCGCCAATTACATCTCTTATTTAATAGGGGCAGATGACGTGAAGGAGGCAAAGCCCAAGCCAGAACCTGTGCTGAAGACTCTTGCTGCGATGCACTTTGATGCCAATGAAACTCTTGTTGTCGGAGATATGGCCGTTGACATCCTGATGGGAGCCAATGCTGGAGCTAAAACTTGTGGTGTGACTTGGGGCAACGGAAGCAGAGAGGAATTAAAAGAGGCTGGAGCCGACTTTATTATTGACAGAATGGAGGATCTTTTAGGAGTAACCGGAGATGAATAGCAAGAAAGACCCGATGGGCAGAGCCATTGCCGACTACTGGAAAACAGGGACGGCAGACAAGCTCAGGGTATTCTCCCCATTGTTTGAGGAGGACGAGATACCCCTGCAAACGCTTTTCCGTAAATATGAGGACATGCCGGAGATAGAACGCAAGGCTCTCGATTTAGCCAAGGGTAAGACGCTCGATGTAGGTGCAGGATCTGGTTGTCATTCACTTGTTTTGCAAGAAAAGAGCTTCAATGTAACCGCTATTGACATTTCCCCTCTGTCTGTTCAGACCATGAAAGAGCGTGGGGTTAAGAATGTGCTTGAACAAGACTTCTTCACTCTGGAGGGACAATTCGACACTATTCTCATGCTAATGAACGGCATTGGTATTGTCGGAACTATAGAGCGTTTGCCCAAATTCTTCCGTCAGTTAGACAACATACTGGCTCCTGGAGGTCAGGTATTATGTGATTCCTCAGATATCAGCTATGTATTCGAGGATGAAAACGGCATGATTGATATTCCTAACGAAATGGACTATTACGGAGAGCATAGCTTCCAAATGCAATACAAGGAAACCATTGGCGAACCTTTCGACTGGCTTTATATTGACGCTGACACTCTGAAAGAAAAAGCAGCGAAGAGCGGCTATGTCGTAGAGGTGGCTGCGAAAGGTGAGCATTATGATTACTTGGCAAGAATAGCAAAGAAAATAAGTTGATTATGAACAGACCAAATCCAAACGAGGTTTTCCCAAATCCGAACCTCCCAAGACTTTGCTTCATCAAGAATGTGGTGAAGAATCCACGTATCATCATCGGCGATTATACCTACTATGATGATGTGGATGGTGCTGACCAGTTTGAGGAGCACGTCACACACTTCTACGATTTTATTGGCGACAAGCTGATTATCGGTAAGTTCTGTGCCATTGCCAAGGGTGTGGAGTTTGTGATGAACGGTGCCAATCACAGGATGGATTGTGCTACAACATATCCCTTTTATATCATGGGTGGCGACTGGGGAAGTGCCATTGCACCAGTGAAAGACGAATTGCCGCTGAAGGGAGATACCATCATTGGCAATGATGTCTGGATCGGCCAAAACGTGACCGTGATGCCTGGCGTCCATATCGGCGACGGAGCCATTATCGGAACAAACTCGGTGGTAGCAAAGGATATTCCTCCCTATGCTATTGCTGTTGGGAATCCCTGTCAAGTCATCAGGAAACGCTTCGATGACGAACTGATAGAGCTATTGCTTAAACTCAGGTGGTGGGACAAAAGCATCGAGGAAATAGAAAGCCTCATGCCGATACTATCTTGTGGCGACTTGAAAAAGGTAAAGATGGAAATAAAAGCAAGACTATGATTATCCTGATAACTGGTGCGTCACATACAGGAAAGACACTTCTGGCACAGCGGCTACTGGAAGAATACAAATACCCGTACCTTTCAATCGACCACTTGAAGATGGGATTGATTCGAAGCGGGCAAACCTCTCTCACGCCGGAGGACGATGATGCGCTGACAGAGTATCTTTGGCCGATTGTCCGTGAAATGGTCAAAACGGCGATTGAGAATCAGCAGAACATGATAGTGGAAGGCTGCTACATCCCTTCTGACTGGAGAAAGGACTTCGATGAGCAGTATTTGCAGTCTATATGCTTTATCTGTCTTGCTATGACGGATGAATATATTGATACTCATTTCGACGAAATAAGAAAACATGCCTCTGTCATAGAGACCAGATTGCTTGATACGGACTTTACTCCAGATTCGCTGAAAGCGGACAATCATTATTACATTGATTCATTCACTCGAAACGGTGAGCAGGTGACGTTGATTGAAACTGCCTTTGAGGAGTCGATAAAAATACTTGTAAAGTTGCAGAGACCATAAAGATATCATAAATGTATGAAAAGGATAATAGCAATAATATGCCTAGTAATGGCCATAACAGCAAATGCATTGGCACAACAGGCGAAAGACGTTACAAATAATAAAAGCAATATGAAGAGTTTCAAATCAAGTGCGTGGCTGTTGCCACAACCCGTGCTGATTATCGGCACTTATGACAAAGAAGGTAAACCCAATGCCATGAACGCTGCTTGGGGAGGTCAATGGGATATGCACGAAATCATTATCTCACTCGGCTCGCATCAGACGACGGACAATCTCGCTGTGAATCCTGAGTTCACCGTTGCCTTTGCCACCGCTGAAACGATGGTAGCCTCTGACTATGTGGGTATCGTCAGTGGCAGGAACACACCAGACAAGATGGAAAAGGCTGGTTGGACTGTAGAAAAGGCTCCGAATGTCAATGCCCCAATATTCAAGGAGTTCCCGATGACGCTGGAGTGCCGCGTGAAGCAGAAGATAGACGAGAGTGAGACGGGCTATTATCTCGTAGCTGAAATCGTGAATATCCTCTGTGATGAAAAGTACCTGGCAGAAGATGGCAAACCCGATGTAGAGAAAATGGAGCTTATCACCTTCGACCCAGTACATCACACTTACATTCAGTTAGGAAAGACTGTTGGTAATGCTTTCTGTGACGGTAAACAGTTGAAATAATAAACTGATGGAGAAGATTACATTTAGCCGTACAGAAATCAGCAAGGACATAATGCTGCTTATGGCTCGGACTTCGGAGTTGGTCAAGCAGTTGAACAGCCTGACTTTGGCCGATTTTGCGAAGAAGCAGGAAATCGTGAAAGAGTTGTTCGGCTCCGTGGGCAGCAATCCTTTCGTGGGCGATAACTTCCACTGCGACTTCGGAAAGAACATCCACGTGGGTGATAATTTCCATGCCGACTATAACTGCACAATGCTCGATGTGGCCGAGATTCGCATCGGTCGCAACTGTCTGATTGGGCCTGACGTGGGTATCTACACAGCTGGGCATCGGCTGGAGCCTGAAGGAAGAACACTTGGCGGTTATGGAATGCCCATCACCATCGGCGATGACGTGTGGATTGGTGGTCACTCTACTGTCTTGCCTGGTGTAAAAATAGGGGATGGGGCCGTCATTGCAGCAGGTTCAGTAGTTACTAAAGACGTTGAGCCTCGTGCTTTGGTGGCTGGAAATCCCGCAAAGGTTAAGAAACATATATGAGCTTCATCAAGTACATAGCAGACGAGAACCACTACAAAGAAGTCCTGTCGTTAGTGGAAAAGGCTAAGCGGACGGTGTGGATTGGGACGGCAGATATCAAGGATCTGTACGTCGATGATAAGCCATTCCTCGCGCTGATTGCCTCTTTGCTGAAGAAGGGTGTGGAGGTCAGACTAATTCATGCCAAGGAACCAGGAACAGCATGGAGGGAGGATCATGAGAAGCATCCGATTCTCTATGACGGTATGGAACGTGTGCTGTGTCCGCGAGTCCATTTCAAGCTCATTATCATAGACAGTTCAATAGCCTACGTCGGCTCTGCAAACCTGACAGGCGCAGGTATGGGCATGAAGTCACCCAAGAAAAGGAACTTCGAGGCCGGAATTCTGACCGATGACCCCGAAATGCTTGATGCAGCTATCGAACAGTTCGATAATGTCTGGATTGGCAAGTTCTGTAAGGATTGTGGTCGTAGAGAATATTGTTCAGATCCGATAAAATGAGTAGGATTATCAGAGAAGCAAGGCTGACGGACATGGATGAGATCATGCTAGTCATGGATGCTGCAAAAGGAATTATGCGGCAGTCTGGTAATATGTACCAGTGGGGAGAAGGCTACCCGTCGGAGGCTGTCATTACGGCTGATATGGAGAAGAAGGGGGGCTTTGTGGTTGTGGATGACGGCATGGTCGTTGGTTACTTTGCTTTCCTACAATCCCCAGAACCCACTTATGCCAGAATCTATGAAGGCAAGTGGATAGATGATGTTCAACCTTATCATGTAGTACATCGCATTGCCAGTTATCCAGATGCTCACGGCATCTTCAGTAGCATCATGGATTTCTGCTTCTCACATGATAGGAACATCCGTATAGATACTCACCGCGACAACAAGATTATGCAGCACAACATCCTGAAGCACGGCTTCACCTATTGCGGCATCATCTATCTGCTGTCTGGCGACGAAAGATTTGCTTATCAAAAGATGGTCAGTCGTTAATATAAGACTTTGTTGTCATATCGTAATATAAAGCCTCTAACTCGGCTAAAGTCAGCTTCTCCACAGAGTGCTCGATGATGCGTATCAGTTCATCACGCCGATAGTCATCAGACTGGTATTTATTCATATAAGCCATAGTCTATTCTTCTTTAATCACTGGCATATTCGCCTCTTTCCATGCGAGGATGCCACCTTTGAGGTTTACGCACTTATAGCCAACATCTGCCAGTTTACCAGCAGCATTGGCTGAGCGGCGACCACTGCGGCAATAGACGGCGATAGTCTTGTCTTTCGGCAGTTTTGCCTGGGCCTGTTCCACGAAGTCGCTCTGGAACTGGTCAATAAGGATGGCGCCCTTGACATGCCCTTCGGCAAACTCGTCGGCCTTACGTACGTCGAGAATTACTACGTTGGAGTCTGCTATCAATTCGGCAAACTCCTTCACTTCCATGTTTTCAAAGTTCTGGCTGCAAGCTGTGTTCAGTCCGAGGGCAGCCAACAGAATGGTAAAAAACTTCTTCATTTATTCAACATTGATAATATTATAGCACCAGGTGTTTCATGGGATGTCCACCCCATTGGTTATCATTCACGTAATGGAAGCCGACAGAGGTGTATAATGCCTCGCCGACAGGATTGTCTTTATCAACCAAAAGTCCAACACACGGCAAGCCCAGACGATTGGCTCGTTCTTTGGTCGCCAACAACAGCTTTCGGGCAATGCCCTGATGGCGATATTCAGGAAGCACGGCCAAGGAGTCAAGATACAGTTCGCCTGCCTGCGTCTCGTCATCCATACCAGAATGATCCTTGCCGATGTACTTTTTGGCAGCTTTGATAAAAGCCCGGCGCAGTTCGTGAAGACGGCTGCCGTTATAACTGACGGAGATGCCAACCACCTTGTTACCATCCATTGCTACCAAGGTATTCCGATAGCTGTACTGTGAATCCTCCCGTTCAACCAGCATTGTCATCATCTTACGGAAATCATCCAATCCATAGCCATCACCACAGAAATAGAGACAGCAATCATCAGTCATTGCCGTCATAATCAAGCGGGCAATCTCTGCAGCCTGGTTCTTTTTCGCTTCTCGAACATCTATAATCCCATTTTTTTTCTTAGCGTTTGCATTGAGTTGGATCACATCAGACCATCGTGTAGTAGGGTTTGGACTCTTGAAATCATGTTTGATGGCATTGGCAAAAACGTCAGCTTTACCCTTGCCATCTTTCTTCGTATATTGCTGGGAACCGAGTACGATAGTCTCGCTTCCATGCATTCGGTTAATCCTATCTACAACCTCGTCGAGCCGCTTCATTTTCTGGAACTGTTCGGCATTGATGTCAAAGAGGTCTTGCTGGATTGGAGAGTCGGCACCGATGCCCATAACGATGACTCCGGCCTTCTTGTATTGATAGCCCTCGCGGTAGATCTTGCCCAAGGTCTCGTTTGCGACCTTCGTGATAGTAATAGTTGAACTTGTTGGCGTTATCAGTCTGGTTTCCAAAAAGTTCCAATACTGCGGTAGGTCTTCACGAAAGGCGTTTGTATTGAGGAAAACACCGACAATCGAGGCCACAGTATTCTGCATTCTCAGCTTCTCTGCACAGCGGGCGGCATAGTTCGAGACATGGGTACGCAGCGTTTCTAAATCACCTATCATGCCGTTGAACGAGCGGCTGGTGCAGATGGATTTTTTCTTCGCCAGTTCCTCATTCGGCACAACATCCTCACCGTTCAGCTCCTGCCAGGTGCGCACGATGTTGATGTTATTGAACGTCAGTCGTACCCAGTCCTTGTGGTGCTGTGCAAAGTCGTAGGCAGTATGTATGCCGAGAGCTTGCAATTTAGAGGCATAGCGTCTGCCGATGCCCCAGACATCATCTATCGGATAGAGTTTCATGGCCTTGATGCGCTTCTCGTCGGAGTCTATCATGCAGCAATGCCGGTAGCCTTGATACTTCTTAGCAAAATGTGAGGCCATCTTTGCTAGTGTCTTGTTCGGAGCCAGACCGATGCTTACAGGCATACCAACGTATTGCTTAATCTTCTTATGCAGATCTTCGCCCCATTGCTTCAGATTAACGTTCTCCATCCCGTCGAGATAGACGAAGCACTCGTCAATGGAATAACGGAAATATGCTGGAGCCTCCTGTCTGATGATGCTCACCACACGGCCTGTCAGTTCCCCATAAAGTTCATAGTTCGAGGAAAAGACTGCAATTTTCTGATTAGGGAATTGCTCGGCCAACTGAAAATACGGCGTTCCAGCCTTGATGCCCATAGCTTTGGCTTCATTACTGCGGGCAACTACGCAACCGTCATTGTTCGACAGAACCACAACCGGCTTTCCGTTCAGATCAGGACGGAAAACACGCTCGCAGCTTACGTAGCAATTATCGCAGTCTATGATGCCGTACATTAGAAATCATCGTCCTCCTCGACGGATAAGAACTTGGCATTCTGCTCTTCTGCCATCTTCATGAACAGTTCTTCCGAACCACCTCCTTTAACGATGGCCCTGCTAATGGATTTCATCGTCTGTTTTTTCACGGGACGCTTTAAGACTTTATACCAAGAAAGGAACTCTTCTATATCCTTCTCCTGGGTAAAATCGTATGTGGCCTGGAATCTGCTGTTGGAAGTCTTCAGCTGGTTTATCAGTTTCCTTGCCAGTTTCCTATATGAACTCTCTCCCTGACCATGTTCTCTTTTAACCTTTTCACGCAGTTGTTTGAGGTCATTCTGGGCATTACTTAACTCTGCCTTGAATCCCTTCCTCATTTTTTGGAGAGCTAATTCATCCTTCCTGAATACAGGATCCATCGACCTTACATGAAGATAGCAATTATACGAATGGGCTGTTTCTTCAAACCATGCCCCAACCCTTGCATCGGTTATCAGAGTCTCAACGGCACTCCTCATGGACTTTGTAACGGGTATTCTCCGCATGGCCAATTCCCAAAAGAGTTTGTTCACATCTTCTATAGTTGCGATGCTATTGAAGCCGATTTCCGACAGGACTTCTTGTGCTTCCTGAATATCCCCATCACTGGCAGGCTCTTTTTCAGCAGGTCTCGTGTCAAAGAATGGAGCCAATTTGGCATCTGAATATGGAGGGAAGGTACACTTCAACCATACTTTTTTCCGTTCAATCCATGAATTAATGGACTCTATATAACGTTCTGCCTTGGGTTCTCCTTCACATTTCTCCTTCACATATGCTGTTTCCAGTTCAAACAATGCTTCGTGGAAGATAACACTCAGCATATCTTCATCAATATGCTTATTCAGGATACGATTGTTAGGCTTGTTGGTCTCACTATACGGGAACTTAATCCCTGCAGCAGCCAACTGTCTTCTTACGAAGTCCTTAGCCTGTACATGAAGTTCTTCTCCCTGCTGATTTATATTGACCACAATGGCTCTATGGCCATATGCTCGCAGAAGGTCTATCAGGTATTCCGTTGCGTGATTTAGGCTATCCATCATATTTTTTCTAAAGTTCTGATCACATGAATCACCACTCCCCAGACCTCGAAATACTCAGGGGTGTCAATTTTGAATATTGGGTATTCGTCGTTGGCAGGGCGCAGCTCTATATAGCCATCGTCTTTATGTTTTAGATCGAGATATTTCATCGTAAATCCTTCACCACCCCACCAAGCCACGACAATGGAACCGTCGTGCGGCTGAACAGCCCTGTCGATAATCACTCGGTCGCCGTCAAATATGCCTGCGTCTATCATTGAATCCCCCTCGACATCACCGTAGAATGAAGCTTCTGGATGTTTGATGTAGTCACGATTGAAGTCCAGCGTTTCGTGCGAGTAGTCAATGTTGATAGGGAATCCTGCAGCGACCTCTGCATGTTCCAGCTCCAGTTTGGTGTCAAAGACGCCTTTAATTATCTTGATGTTGCCCATAAATCCTAATAATTCTCAATTTCAGGCACAAATTTACGCATTATTATTCATATTTCGCCTTAAATGACTAAATTTGCAACATTATTTAGGAGAATTGTAGTGAAAGAGATTAATTATAAGGACATGAAGTTCATGAAATAATAAATAAGATAAATGTTATGGCTACAAAGATTGCATTTTTCGACGCAAAGAGTTATGACCGCGAGAACTTCAACAGTACTAACGGTGAGTTTGGTTTCAACATCACGTACTACAAGGAGCGGCTGAGCCTGAATACGGTGTCGCTGACGAAAGGCATGGATGCGGTGTGCATCTTCGTCAATGCTGAATGCGACTACCGTGTGATAGAGCGCTTGAAGGAGAACGGTGTGAAGATTATTGCCCTGCGCTGTGCAGGCTTCAACAACGTTGACATCAAGGCAGCACGTGAGGCGGGTATCAAGGTGGTTCGCGTCCCGGCTTATTCGCCCCATGCCGTGGCTGAATATGCTGTCACGTTGATGCTCGCCCTGAACCGCAAGGTTTATCGCTCTGTCTATCGCACCCGTGAAGGCAACTTCCGCTTGGGAGGGCTCATGGGCTTCGATATGTATGGCAAGACGGCAGGCATCATCGGCATGGGACGCATCGCTAAGGAACTGATTAAGATCCTTCGTGGCTTCGGCATGAACATCCTTGCCTATGACCTCTATCCAGACGAAGCTTTTGCCAAGGAGTATCAGGTAAAGATGGTGACGCTTGACGAGCTGTACGAAGGTTCTGACATCATCTCGCTTCACTGTCCGCTGACGGAAGAGACCAAGTTCATCATCAACAATGACAGCATCACGAAAATGAAGTACGGTGTGATGATTATCAACACCGGGCGTGGCAAACTCATCAAGACAGAAGACCTTATCAACGGGTTGCGCTCGCATCAGGTGGGTTCTGCAGCCCTCGATGTGTATGAGGAGGAAGCTGACTATTTCTATGAGGATCGCTCAGACAGGATGATCGATGATGACAAGCTGGCTCTGCTGCTGATGATGCCGAACGTTATCGTAACCTCCCATCAGGCTTTCTTCACCAAAGAGGCTACCCACAACATCGCTGTCACGACGCTCCAGAACATCCGTGATTTTGAGGAGGGGAAAGAACTGGTAAATGAAGTGAAATAGTGTTTGTACTGATTTGAGATTGCCCTGTATCATGTAAATCGTTCAATAAAATCTATGCCTAAGGAACGGAACAAGGCAGACGGCTATCGCGAGAAGGCTTACGAGGGCGACACCAAGGCGATGAACAACCTTGGGGTCTGCTACGAGCGTGGCACTGGCGTGAAAGTCAGCCTTGAACTTGCGTTTGAATGGTATATGAAGGCTGCAGAGCTGGGTGATGTCTATGGCTGCTTCAACGTAGGTGAGTGCTACTATCACGGAAAAGGCGTAGAGCAGGATGCGGTAAAGGCCTTCGAGTGGTATATGAAAGCTGCCGACAAAGGTGACATGCAGTCGCAGGTGAACGTGGCCAACGCCTACTACCTTGGCGATGGTGTCGAACAAGATCACCATAAGGCTTTCCTTTGGTACAGGGAGGCTGCCTTCCAAGGCCATGTGCAGAGTCAGAAGAACTGCGGTGCGGCTTATTGGAATGGCGATGGTGTGGAGAAGGACTTGGAAGAATGTGCTTTCTGGTATGAGCTGGCGGCCAATGGAGGTGATGCTCAGGCACAGTTCGCCACAGGCTGGTTCCTGATGACCGGCACAGGCGTACCTGTCGATGAGAAGAAGGGCCTGAAGTGGATTCATAAAGCCACCTTCCAAGGCTATCAGCCTGCAATTGACTATTGCAAGGAGCATGGGTACAAATGGTATTAAAGGTATGATAACTATCGACACAACAAATATGTGTTCGCACCTGCAACGCAAGCTATTCGAAGAGGATGGCATATATCATTCCCTATGGATAGCCATGCAGGATGAACCAGAACTGACAGCAGTAGTCCGCTCTCGTCAGTTACATATCTACCGCAATGGCCAAAAGGTATTGGTGCTGGCAGGCAAGTCTGCACCAAAGATTATCAGAAGGGATTCGATTTGTGAGCTTTTGCAAATTGAGCGAATAAAGTGGATGGAGCAACGCTTCAATAATGCCTTGGCTGCCATCAAAGATGAGTCTGCTGCTTCGTCGAAGGCTATCAAAGAGGATGTTGCCGAACTCAGCAAATACTATGGCAGTGAGTTGTGGAAACTGGACTTTGCTGCTGACGAAGCAGGGAATCTTCCTCCAGACCTCAAACGCGGAGTACTGTCAGAAGATGGTATTTGGAATCTGCTCTCTGACTATCGTAATATTCAAAAGAAGAAGCAATGATAGCAAACGCTCTGCTATATTATCTGATAGTTATCACCATCGTGACCTTCCTGGTCTATGGTATTGACAAATGGAAGGCCAAGCAAGGCAGCTGGCGCATATCGGAAGCGTCCTTGCTGATATTGGCAGTTATTGGTGGCAGCATCGGCGCTTTGTTAGGTATGAAAGTATGGCATCATAAGACGATGCATAAGAAGTTTAAGTATGGCCTCCCGCTGATTCTGTTGGCACAGATAGCACTTATATACCTTATATTAGATCGTTAAGATGAAGAAAGAAACTATTCTTATCGCTGATAAAACTTGCATCATATACAAGTCTGAGCAGCCAGAATATCTGCTGATTCAGCCAATTGATGAGCATGACTTGGAGGCTTTGGACAATGAGGTGGCAGTGGTTCAGTCCCTGACCAATAAGTCCTTTACGCTCGTAGCGTTTAAGATTAAAGATTGGCAAAGCGAGCTAACACCTTGGAAAGCTCCGGCAGTCTTTGGGAAGATTCCCTTTGGGGATGGAGCTGTAGCGACGCTTTCTTTCATCAAGGATACGCTGATTCCTCAGTTGGAGCAAAAGCAACTGTTCGATAAGGACAAGATGCAATGCGTGTTAGGTGGCTACTCTTTGGTAGGTTTCTTTGCCTTATGGTCAAGTTATCAGACAGAATTATTCAATGGTATCGCAGCCGTATCACCATCCGTCTGGTATCCTCAATGGATGGAGTATGCAGAGATCAACAAGCCTTTGGCTACTTCCGTTTATCTCAGCCTTGGTGATAAGGAAGAGAAGACGAAGAACCCCACAATGGCCCAGGTTGGCAACTGTATTCGCAAACAACAGGAACTGTTGACAGCACAAGGTGTCAACGCCATTCTTGAATGGAATCCCGGCAATCACTTCCAGCATTCTGATGAAAGAACGGCCAAGGGATTTGCATGGATAATCAGTCAGACCTGACATCCCTGTGAACTGAAGCAAACTAAACATCTGCCCAAGGGTTTCAGGTAGTCCGCCCAAGCCTCCCTACCAGTCCGCCCAGGCCGGACTCCCACGTAGGGGTAAAAAACACCCACCTACAAAGATGCAAGTGGGTGATTTCGTTGATTTAAAGAATTCATGGAAAAGCCTTTTTACTATCGCTTGTCGGGTACACCGTAGTCCATCCAGCGCTCCTGGGGGTAGTAGCCCTTCAGCGTCTTTTTCTTCTCGGCGTAGGCTTCCTTTACGCGATCCATTACGAGTTTTAGTTTAGCCACCGTTGGCGTGAGCTGTTCACGAATGCTGTCCACCTCGGAGTTCACGGCCTCCAGTTCCTTGACGGACAGTTCCATTGCGTTGATCTCTTCGTTGGTGACACCACGCTCACCCATTTCCTTGACATGACGGCGCAGACCCTCTACGAGGCTGCGACTCTTCTCAATCTGAATCTCTACTGTCTTTGACATAATTCTTCTGTTTAAAGTGATACTTTAGGATCAATATTTCAAGTACAAAATTAACAAAAAAAGTCGATTTTACGAACGCTACAAAGCATCACTTTTTCGATTTTTTAAGATGAAAACAGCCTCTGTTTTAACTTTTATTTGTACCTTTGCAGCCGATTTCAACAACGACTCTATAGCTTGGTAGAGCTTACAACTCCACAGATATTTATGGACAAAACAAACGTTACGAAAAGAGTGACGGCTACCATCCTGTCGATGTCGCTGCTCACCGTGATGGCAGGAGCCGCCATCGCCCCCGCACTGGGCATCATCAAGGCTCACTTCTCTCAGGCAAACGACCTGCTGGTACAGCTCATCGTGAGCATGCCCGCGCTGCTCATCATCGTCACCAACTTCTTTTTCCTCTCCATCAGCCGATGCCTGCGGACAAGGGCCATTGCCACTACGGGGCTATTGCTCTATGTGACGGCAGGAGCGGGATGTTTCTTCGTCAATGACATCCATGTGTTGCTTGTAATGCGAGCCATGCTTGGCATCAGCGTCGGACTCATCATGCCACTCTCTACTGGGCTGCTGGCCTACTACTTCCCTCCAGAAAAACAGGCGCGGCTGATGGGACTCTCGGCTGCCATGAACCAGATGGGAGGTGTGGTAGCAACATTGTTGGCAGGACTGTTGGCTACGATTGAGTGGAACTACGCCTTTCTGGTCTATCTCATGGGACTGATAGCCGTCGTGATGGTGTGGCTGTGGTTGCCAAATGAACAACTCGGCTCTGCCAACAAGCGTGGCATCCCCTTCGAACCTCGCCAGCTGCTGAAGTTTCATCCCTCAGTCGTTGGCATGCTTTTGCTGATGATGATTTTTTTCGTGTTCCCAACCAACTTCGCCATCATCACCCGCCAGCAGACAGCACTTTCCAGCGAGGCCGTCACAATGATTATGGTTGGACTCGATGTCGTGGCTTTCTTCGTGGGAATAGTCTTTGGTTCTCTGATGCACTGGTTCCGCCAGCCCATCAAATACTTCGCTCCACTATTCTTCCTGCTGGGCTACGCTTCCTATCTTGTTCCCAGTGTTGCGATGATACTCATCGGATCTGCATTTATCGGCATAGCCAACGGCGTGGGTGTGCCTTACCTGAACACCATCGCAAGCATCAAGGGAGGTAAGAACTCTGCCACCACTGTCATGCCCCTGCTCTCCGCTGCCCTCTATTTGGGTCAGTTCATTTCGCCCCTCATGGTCATGCCCTTGTCGCACCGCCTGTTTGGAGCCGACCTCACTGCTCCCTACAAGGTAGCCATTCTGCTCTGTTTCGTCTTCTTCATTCAGGTCTGGGCAACGCGCCATTTTCAAAGTCTGCCGCCGAAGCAATAACTATGTACTATTGGATAATACTGTCAATGTTTAAACGAGTTTAATAAATTGTCAGCATAGTTTAAGCAGGTTTAAATTCGGTGTCATAATGGCTTCTTTGGAGTGCCACTTTGTCATTCGGCACGTATATTGCTTTTAGCATGGTGAGAGCCGGAGCTCAAAAGGCAAAGGCACTCAGAACATACGTTAAACTAAAAGTATAATTAGGAGGTAATGATTATGTTGAACGGATTGATGAGAAACAATGGCTGGCTGCCTACAGTATTCGATGATTTCTTTAACACTGACTTCATGCCTCGCGCTAATAGCACAGCACCAGCAGTCAATGTCAAGGAGAGTGAAACGGCTTATATCATGGAGCTTGCAGCCCCTGGCATTAAGAAAGAATATTGCCGTGTGGCCATCAATGACGAGGGCAACCTCACCATTGCCATCGAGAACAAACAAGAGCACAAGCATGAGGACAAGCACCATCACTATCTGCGCCGCGAGTTCAGCTACTCGAACTACGAGCAGAGCTACACGCTGCCGGATGATGTGGTGAAGGATCAGATCTCTGCCAAGGTTGAGGACGGCATCCTGACCGTCACCATGCCGAAGACCGAGCCGAAGCAGAAGGTCACCAAAGCCATCGAGGTATCATAAGCCTTGACAGGCTTTGTCTAAAAGGGAATGAAACATCTAAAAACAGTTGGGAGCAGCATCCATAGCGGTGTTGCTCCCATTTCTATTTTGCAAATCTGTCTAACAATGCCTGGCAGCCTTCAAGGACATCGCGCCAAGTGGCCTCGAAGTTGTCCGTGTACCAAGGGTCAGCTACATCGCAGGGTCGTTTGGTAAAGTCCATCAGCATCACAATCTTCCCTTCAGGGTCGCCACCGCAAATGTTTCGCATGTTGCGGATGTTCCACGAGTCCATGCCTATTAGCAGGTCGTAGCGGTTATAGTCCGAGCGCGTCATCTGCCGTGCCGTCTTACCCGCACAGCCAATACCGTGTTCCGCCAGTTTTCGTCGGGCTGGGGGATAGACGCTGTTGCCTATCTCCTCCGTCGAGGTGGCCGCTGATTCTATCATGAAACTGTCCTCCAGTCCCACTTTCTTCACTAAGTCCTTCATTACAAACTCTGCCATCGGGCTTCGGCAGATGTTCCCGTGACAGACAAAAAGTATTCTGTGTTTTGTGTTGTTATCCATTATCTAATTACCCTGTTCCAGCTCTTTTATCCTATTATCAAGTCTTTCCTTCTCTTGCTCCAAGTAGCGCACGGCATCTTTCGTGGTTTCCTGTATGATGAACTGCTTTACCATCAGCGTCAAGTTGGTGATGGCAGCTTCCTCTTTGGGGATTGCACCATACTTTTGTGCCTCCTTCAGCTGTTCCCGCTGCTTTAGGACATAATCATAATCACGACTTAGCTGGTCGATATCCTCCTCAGTGTAGGCATCCTTCTTTTGAACTAAGTTGCTGAGTTCGTCCTGCAGATATTGTGGAATCAAGCTTTTCTTCTTCATCTTTTTACCTCTTAAGCGGGTGCAAAGGTACGAAAAAAAGGGCGAAAACAGCTCTCTTATTGACGTTTTATGCTATAACTGGCCTTTATTTCATCGAAAATTCGTACCTTCGCAGCCACTAATTGAGAGTAAGATGGAATATTTAGTCACATATTACGTTAAGAATACGAACAGCGCAAAGGACATTTTCAACGTCATTCCTTATGCGTCGTCTGTGGTCACTGGTAGCGAGAATGAAGTTTTGGAACTTGTTGCTTCCAAGCTGAAGAAGAATCCCTTCTTTCGTTGCTGTAGCGTCATGGACCACTGTTCAGGTAACAAGAAAGTGTTTGAAACGAAATTCATACTCGATAATCCGCATTTCAAGGAAGATGCCTTGCAAACAAAGTTCAAGGTTCTGGAATCCGTTGACCATAAGGAAATCGATGATACTGGTAAGAACGTCAACGAGGCGGCCAGTACAGAGGATGTCCGCAAGAGTTTTGAAGTGAAACTGGATCATGAGAAAAAGGTTATCCGCATCGGCGCGTATTTCTATGACCTCAAAGGTGTGCTGATATGTGAGGCCACAGAAGAGGATAAGAAGAAATACTATTGCAACCGTTTTATTACTTTCCCGATTGTTGATGAAGACTGGAAGGTATTAGAAGATGAAGATATATCAGATGGTCTTGAAAGGTTGATTGTTGGTAAGACCGGCGATACTATTCCCTTGGGAGCGTTAAAGGATGCAGCCGATTACAATGCCAGAGAGCACGTGTGTGGTTATGACGAATTGTTGGTTGGTCTGGAAAGAAGGGGGATAACAATATCAAACAGGAGAGGCATTGATTCGCCAGATGAGTTGTCAGATACTGTTGTCATTGAACTATCCAAGATTCCTGGCAAACATCATTTCAGGTTAGACTCCCATGAGGACAGCTACTATATACCGAGACGCTTCTTCCATGTGGGTACCGATGATGAACTGTACCAAGATGCCAGAGAGGGGAAGCAGCAGACACAATATACTTACGATAAGATCGTTCAGCAAATAGCCGATGATGTTTTTTCACTTTCCTGGTTCTTCCACAAGCCGAATCTGAAGGTACTGGTCATTGCCTACGCGGAAGAGAGTGATGCCTCTCATCGCTACGAAATAGGCCCCGTTCCGACGGACTGGTTCTATACCGTCCAGACACTTGAAGGAGATATCAACCGCAAGCTGGACGATATGTACAAAGAAGAAGGCGATAAATACTACAAGGAGAAGAGACCTCTATCCTAATATCAAAGTAGGCGAAAACAAGTTGGGACCAACACCGCGATGGATGTAGCATCAATAATCGTAAGATATCTGTTCTTCCTCTAGCCCAGCCAAGACAAAAAGGAGCTTTGGGTGCCCATAGTGAAAAGTGTAACAATGCCCACCATAAATGTGAGAATATAGAATAAAAGATATACATTACAATAGTATAATTTTCGTTAAATCTTTCGGTTTTCATGCAAGGTTTTTAGTTTTCTGGGTTTATAAGACAGAAGGATATATCAAATAGAATATGAAACGATTAAAGATTATCATCATGACAATGCTGGCCGCGTGTATGTTTACGGCCTGCTCCAATAGCGATGACAATGAGGGTGATAACAATTCTGCGAACCTCTATGCTATCATCAAGCCAGAAGGAGCACAGTTAATAGATATTGTCCCCAGTGATTATGTGCTGACACTCGACAATATTATTGCCGTTAATCCTGAGACTGGTGAGTTCAAGGTAAAAGATACGGAACGGATTGACTCGAAAGCCTATCCTATACCAACTCAGTACGTCATCTTGTTCTATTCTAACGGTAGTTTCCTGTTTGATGCCAAACTGAACAGCTCCATTTCCAGCTATTTACCCAAGGGGTTGACATTCTGCCATTTCCTATCCGACAAGAACGGCTTGGCAAGATATGACCTTGGAGCGACCCGCATTGGCAGTGCAGACAGAGAGGTAATAGAGGGTAATCCCACAGAGCAGCAGGAGCAAGGAATGCAGCGCATGTATCAGATACTGCAAAAGGCTGGAAAGATTAGAAGTAACATCGATTATGACTTTCAGTTCAAATAACGATTAAGATAATGAAAAAGGCCATTTTTAGTTTCTGCATGACACTTTTCATGGCAGTGTTCATGACAGGCTGCAGCAGTGACGATGATGAAATCTTCGGCACAGGACTGACGGGGAAATGGGATTTGGTGGAAGTTCAGAACGGTCCTGCAGGGTTCTGTAAAGATGGCTATACCAATCATTATCCGTCCGGCACTGTCATTATCGAACTAAAAGGAAACGGAAAGATTGTCTTCAACTATGAGGACGGGAAAGTTGAAACCCTTGACTATTCTATCCCTGAAGATCAGGAAAAGTATGGTTCTACTTTGCCTGTCATGAACATTGATGAAGTCCCGTTCGGCTATGCCATCGAAGGGAACAGCCTGAAACTCCATTACTATGGTTTCTATTTCTGCGACCATATCCCTGCAACATTTGTGTTTAAGCGTACAAAATGATGGAACAATGAAGAATACAACGTTTTTGTCCATATTCATAGCCATTGCATTCTCTCTATGCGGATGCAGCAGCGATGATGATTCGGATCTTTCCAGTATAGAGAGGTCACTTGTAGGTTGCTGGCAGGTAGTGGAACACTTCAACTACAGCCATCAGGAACCTATCAATGGTATACAGGTCATAGAGTTCAAGTCAGACCGCACACAATCGTTCTATCAGGACGGTGAACTACAGTATGAAACTCAGTTCTGGGCAAAACCCACCAAGAACGAGGATGGTTATTATCTTTGTCATCAACCTGACGAAGACTATTCTCAGTCAACATATAGTTGCGGATTTGAAATCGTCGGAAACAGATTGACCATCTGGGAAAGTGGATGCTTCAATGTCTCAAAGACAGTCTATCAGCGCATACCAAGTCTGAATGCGGCTGATCCAGAAGTCGGAGCCTATAAATACGAGGATAATCCTACTACGCTTGAAGGTACATGGCATCTGGCAAAGGCCAATTTCTCATTTGGCGGCATATATGAATTTGAACCAGGTGATGTCATCGTCTATTTCAATCCTAACCATACCGTGCAGGTCATTAACAAGTCGGAAACCAAGGAGAGGAAGCCATTCATGGACTCCGGCTTCTATTCCTATGAGATTATCAAGACAGAGACGAACAAATACGATGGCATGGTATTCACCACCATCGACCTCAACGGTCAGCAATGCACCTACTGGTTTAAGGATGGCATGATGACACTCGATTACGGCATGGCATACGATGCCCCAGGCTATTTCTTCAAGAAACTGAAATTCACAAACTAATTGGAAACACATATGACAAAGAGAATACTCACCTTATTTGCCGTAGCTTTGACTCTAAGCCTTATAACGGCATGCAGCAATGATGACGATAATGTTGTTGACCCAGTTGTTGGTGAGATCAATGTCCTGCTCATCCAGTCAGACAATGGCAAGACCAGCACGGGCACGATGTACAAAAGCGGCGAGACGTATAATCCTCCTCATTGCTACTTAGGCAAGGAAATCAGGTATAACGGAGGTAATGAACTCATAGTCTATCACATGGGTTTTGGGGCCAACATCAAAGGTTCCGATGTTTTCGACATGCTTAACATCAGCTTTGAAAGCAATCAGCCGATGAGTTTCAGCAATCTGAAAGCAGGAGATACATTTGACAGTAGCCAATTCCATGCCGCTGCTGCATACACTCCGACTTGGATGGAAGCTATTCTGATTCAGGCAACGGCATTAAGCGGAAAGGTCACTGTTATTGGCACAAGTAAGGTCGGCGACAAATCGTATATGACTCTGAGACTCACCGACCTTCGCTTTGATGCCATTGACCATACTTGTGTCTATACGGTCAATGGCACAGTGGAATACGAGATATGGGACATTCAATACGAATGATGCCATCCTCCGCTAATAGAGGATGAACAATCAAGCATACTGATTCAGCCTGTGATATTTTCTGGCAGTTTCAAGCAGTTTATTAAAACGTTCCAGCCTGTCAGCAGGAAGCAGACCTTTAACGATCTGCTTCTTGTTGTATTTAATCCAGTTAAGCATCCTATGATCTTCCAGTCTAT
>R23__coassemble_666_pt1 | contig 21045 bp, 19 predicted proteins | sample R23__metabat2_high_PE_030 | metagenome-assembled genome bin R23 | reverse complement strand
GAATTTCAATTATTTCAAAGAGCGATTAGTCCACTTTAACGGGACAGTAGTGATATAAAATATAGAATAAGATAATTAACTGGTTAGCTTAACACGCAGAATTCCTAATGTGAGCACGTTAGGTCGTTAGGGTGTGAGGGCGTGAGGCACAAAATTAACATTTAAAATAATGTGTAAAAAAATGTGCTTCGATGTGCTTAATCTCGATATTTTTTTGTATCTTTGCACCATGCGATTGGATAAATCGCGTTTTTATTGCTGAGAAAATAACGGAAATACCTACGGGTTCGTGCTTGACTTCGGCGGCGGTGAGCAGGAATTCGCCTGGTAAACACTGAGAACAGCGGTGCAAACGATTGCATAGGGGTTACAAAACTATTCGACTGCGTTGGAAAACAACATAGGAGTTTTCTTTGTACCTTTGCAGCAGCATAACCTAAAAACAAGTCAACACGATGAAGAAACTTTTTTCGCTTATAGTTAGTACGCTGGCAACGCTGTCCCTGTCTGCTCAGGGATGGCCAGCCCAATATGAGGGTGTGATGTTGCAGGGATTCTACTGGGACTCTTTCTCTCAGTCGCAGTGGGTCAAGTTGGAGAAGCAGGCCGACGAGCTGTCGCAGTATTTCTCACTGGTATGGTTGCCACAGAGCGCCGACTGTGGAGGTACATCGATGGGTTACGACGACCTGTACTGGTTCCCTGGCCACTACAACAGCTCGTTTGGCAATGAGACTGAACTGCGCTCACTCATTCAGACCTTCAAGAGCAAAGGCATTGGCACCATTGCCGATGTGGTCATTAACCACCGCAAGAATGTCTCTAACTGGGTGGACTTCCCTAAAGAAACGTATAATGGGGTGACCTATGAACTGAAATCTACCGACATCTGCGGCAATGATGATGGCGGCGCTACCAAGCAGTGGGCTACGCAGAACGGCTATACCCTCGGCAACAACGATACCGGCGAGGGATGGGACGGCATGCGCGACCTGGACCACAAGAGCGAGAACGTGCAGACAAACGTGAAAGCCTACCTGAAGATGCTGCTCAACGACCTGGGATATACTGGTTTCCGTTATGACATGGTGAAAGGATATAGTGCCACCTATACCAAGATGTATAACGAAGACTCACAGCCCCAGTTCTCTGTTGGTGAGTGCTGGGACGGTACCAACACCATTAAGAATTGGATTGAGGGTACTGGTAAGACCAGTGCAGCCTTCGACTTCCAGTTCCGCTATACAGTACGTAATGCCGCTAACAATGGTGACTGGCGTAAACTGATTCAGCAGAACGACGGTAACTGGCCATTGATTAGCAGCAGCTACAATAATGGAGCATACAAACAGTGGGCTGTGACCTTCGTTGAGAACCACGACACCGAGAAACGTTCCAATGCAGCTCAGGATCCACTGAAGAAGGATACGCTGGCAGCCAATGCCTATCTGTTGGCTATGCCAGGCACACCCTGTGTATTCTTTACCCACTGGATTGACTGCAAGCAGTCTATCAAGGCAATGATCGACGTTCGTCGCTTTGCTGGCATCCAGAACACTGGCAACTACAACATGCTACAGGCAAACAATGCCAAATATGCCGCCTTTTCATCACAGGGTTCTAAGAGCAATTTGCTCGTTGTCGTTGGACAGACCAACATGTATACCCCTGAAGCCTCATGGATTAAGGTTCTTGAGGGTTACCACTTTGCCTACTATTTGGATCAGAATGCCAATACTGCATGGGTAGATCTGGCTTCTGGCGAGTACGAAGGTACACAGAAGGCTACCTTGACTGCTGTTACCGCAACTGCTGGTGCCCAGCTGGTTTATACCACTGATGGTTCTACTCCTACTGCCAACAGCACAAAGGTTGCCAGTGGTACGAAGATTGACATTACGGGCAACATGACGCTGAAGGTGGGTCTGCTCATCGGTGGTGCAGTCAGTGGTATCGTCACACGCACCTACACCGAGCCTGCTCCTGTCGTGAAGACCACCATCAACATCTACGTCAATACCGATAAGGTGGGCTGGACAGCCGTCAACTTCTGGTCTTGGGGTGGCGACGACAGTCACTCTCCAGTCAACAAGAACTGGCCTGGCGACAAGGTTTCCACCACAACAGCCATCGGTGGCAAGCAGTGGTATGCCAAGGAGTTTACCATCAATGGCAGCGACGACTTTGTCAACCTCGTGTTCAGCACAGGTTCAGGCAGTCCTCAGACCGTTGACATCAACAACGTCACTACCACCAAGTTCTACGAGGTTTCTACCCAGAAGGATGGTGACAAGCACTTGGTGACCGATGTCACAGGCTCTTATACTGACATTCGTGAGGTAAGAGGCAATATGGCTGATGGCAGCAATGACATCTACGACCTGCAAGGTCGCAAAGTTACTCAGATGCAGCGTGGCATCTATATTATCAATGGCAAAAAGGTCGTGATTAAGTAAAAAACAACCGACGAAGCCTCGTTATTTGACAGAAAATGCTTATCTTTGCATGCAAAATGGAAAGATAAGCATTTTTTATGGATATTACTGAAAGATTCCTCAACTATACCAAGTTTGATACGCAGTCGGCTGAAGACAGCCAGACCGTGCCAAGCACCAGTAAGCAACTGCTGTTTGCAGAATACCTGAAGAAAGAGTTGGAGCATGAAGGGCTCGACGATGTAGAACTCGACGAGAAAGGCTATCTCTATGCCACGCTCAAGGCCAACACGAAGGGCAACATCCCCACCATCGGCTTCATCTCGCACTACGACACCAGTCCTGACTGTTCTGGTGCTGACATCAAGCCACAAATCGTGAAGGACTATAACGGTGCTGACATCCTGCTCAGTGCGGGCATCACGATGTCGCCGAAGAAGTTTCCTGAACTGTTGCAGCATGTGGGCGAAGACCTAATTGTCACTGACGGCACCACTCTGTTGGGTGCCGACGACAAGGCAGGCATTGCTGAGATTGTAGAGGCGATGGTCTATCTGCAGCAACACAAAGAAATCAAGCACGGCAAGATACGCATTGCCTTCAACCCCGATGAAGAGATAGGCATGGGCGCCCACCATTTTGATGTAGAGAAGTTCGGTTGCCAGTGGGCTTACACCATGGATGGCGGCGACGTGGGCGAACTGGAATTCGAGAACTTCAACGCAGCCTCAGCAAAGATTACCATCAAGGGCGTCAGCGTGCACCCCGGCTACGCCAAGGACAAGATGGTCAACGCCTGCCGCCTGGCCACGGAGTTTGCCAGCCTGCTACCTGCCGACGAAACGCCAGAGGCCACTGAGGGCTACCAGGGTTTCTATCACCTGCTGGGCGTCACGTCGAATGTGGAACAGGCCCGTCTGAGCTACATCATCCGCGACCACGACCGCGACAAGTTTGAAGATCGCAAGCGCTTCATCCAGCGCTGTGCCGAGCAGATGAACGAGCGCTATGGTGAAGGCACGGTGGAGTGTGTGGTCAGCGACCAATACTATAACATGAAGGAGAAGATTGACCCACAGATGCACGTCATCGACCTCGTACTGAAAGCCATGCAGGAGTGCGGCATTGCTCCCAAAGTGAAACCCATTCGTGGCGGTACCGATGGTGCACAGCTGTCGTTCAAGGGACTCCCCTGCCCCAACATCTTTGCTGGTGGCATCAACTTCCACGGGCCATACGAGTTTGTGCCCATCCAGTCGATGGAGAAAGCCAAGCAACTGATTGTAAAAATCTGTGAGCTGACTGCCAGCTTTAACGATTAACTCTAAATTCTTAATCGCAAAGCGATAACTCTTAATTCTCAACTCTTAACTAAATAATGGCAGAACTACCCACCATGATACAAGACCTGGCACTGATGCTCGTCGTGGCAGGCATTGTGACCCTTATCTTTAAGCGCCTGAAACAACCTCTGGTGCTGGGATATATCGTCGCAGGCTTCCTGGTATCGCCCCACATGCCCTATACCGCATCAGTGGCCGACAGGGATAACATCCAACTATGGGCAGACATCGGCGTGATGTTCCTGCTGTTCTCGCTGGGTCTCGACTTCTCGTTCAAGAAGATTCTGAAGATGGGTGCTTCGCCGTTTATCTCGACGATGGTTATCATTTTCTCCATGTCGATGCTGGGCGTCTGTGTGGGACACTCCTTTGGCTGGTCAAGGATGGACTGTATCTTCCTGGGTGGTATGCTTGCCATGAGTTCCACCACCATTATTTATAAGGCCTTCGACGACCTGGGACTACGGCAACAGCAGTTTGCCAGCCTGGTCATGTCGGTACTGATATTGGAAGACATCCTCGCCATCGTCATGATGGTCATGCTAAGTGCTATTGCCAGCGGCAACAATCCCGATGGTGGGCAAATGCTGGGGTCCATCGTAAAGATTGGTTTCTTCCTGGTACTATGGCTCGTCGTAGGCATCTTCGCCATCCCGATATTCCTGCGCCGAGTGCGCCGCCTCATCAATAACGAGGTGTTGCTCATCGTGTCGCTGGGCTTGTGTTGTGCGATGGCCGTCTTCTCTACGAAGGTAGGTTTCTCGTCAGCCTTTGGTGCCTTTATCATGGGTAGCATCCTGGCAGAAACCATCGAGGCCGAGAAGATAGAGAAACTGGTAGAGCCCGTCAAGAACCTCTTTGGTGCCATCTTCTTCGTGTCAGTAGGCATGCTCGTAGACCCACAGATACTGGTCAACTACGCCTTTCCTATTATCGCACTGATATTGACAATCCTGTTGGGACAAGCCATCTTCGGTTCTTTCTCCTTCATGCTGGCTGGTGAATCGCTGAAGTCAGCCATGCGCTGTGGCTTCTCAATGGCACAGATTGGTGAGTTCTCGTTTATCATTGCTTCGCTGGGTCTTTCATTGGGCGTTATCAGCGATTTCCTATATCCGGTAGTGGTAGCCGTATCCGTTATAACCACGTTCCTCACACCTTACATGATACGGCTTGCCACGCCGGCTTATAGTGCTTTAGAGCACCGCTTGCCAACACGACTGATCAGCGCGCTCAACCAGTTGTCGATGAGTCATCCGAACAGCCAGCAGCAGAGTGCCTGGAAGCGACTGCTGAAACAGATGGCAGTGAACACCCTGGTTTATAGCATCCTGTCGTCGGCATCCATAGCGGTGATGTTCACCTTCGTACTACCATTCATGCAAAAGCTGTTGCCTGGATGGACACTCCACTGGTATGCCAATGCCATCACGGGGTTGTTGACGGTGATGCTCGTTGCACCCTTTCTGCGTGCTATGGTCATGAAGAAGAACCACTCTGAAGAGTGGAAGAAACTCTGGGCAGAGAGCAACCGCAACCGTCTGCCCCTGCTCTTCACCGTATTGGTAAGGATACTGGTAGCCCTCAGCTTCATTTTCTACATCTGCCACTATCTCAGTCAGTTCAATAATGCCGTCATTATTACGCTCGGCATCATTATCATCGCACTCATCATCGTATCGCGCTGGGTGAAACGCCGCAGCATCGTCTTGGAGCGACTGTTTGTCAACAACCTGCGCTCACGCGACATAGAGGCACAGGTGCAAGGCAAGAAGCGCCCGCTCTATGAGGGCAAGCTGCTCGACCGTGATATCCATATCGCAGAGTTTGACGTTCCCACCAACTCCTTGTGGATGGGTAGTACGCTGAAAGAGCTGAATCTGGGCAAGAAGTATGGTGTTCACATCAGCAGTATCCTGCGTGGTGGTTTCCGCATGAATATTCCCGATGGCGACTACACCATCTTCCCTTGCGACCGTCTGCAGGTCATTGGCAGTGATGAACAGATGGCCAAGTTCTCACATGCACTGGAGACAGAAGTCATTCAGGAAGACATAAAAGTGGAGAACCGCGAGATGAAACTGCGCCAGCTTATTATTTCTGCTGACAGTCCCTTTGTGGGCAAGACACTGGAAGAGAGTGGTATTCGCAGTCTATACAGAAGTATGGTGGTGGGTATTGAGGAAGGTAAAGAAAACCTCTCGCCAGTACGTCCCAACCGTCGTTTTGCGGAAGGCGACATTATCTGGGTAGTAGGAGAAGAGGAATCGCTCAACGAGCTTAATACCACTGAACAGCGTTAGAATAGCTGGAGCGCTTGTCGTATTTCAGCGCATCAGTCAGTGTGGCAGCATTACAACGGAACGAGAAGTTATAGCTGGTGTATGGCGACAGCACCACTTGACACGACATATTGAAACAGTGCAGGTCGCGCGACAATGACGCTGTAGTCATGGACAGTTTCTGTTGTTCGAAGTCGTAACCACTGGAGAACGAGATGTTCCAACCATCCGCCAGGCGGATATTACCACTGAAATTCAAGCTTTGCGTGAACTTGTAGGGATAGCGCATGGTATTGTAGTTGAACGTTCCTGCAGTATTCTCACGCATGGTAATACCATAGCCTAAACTGAGCGACCAAGGCAACGAAAATTTCATATAGCCATCTTCGTCGGTCTCTGCCAAGCCGGCATTTTCCTTGCGGGCGCCATGCTTGCCAGCCTCCATATCCTTATCTACGTTGGTATCCAGACCTGTGTCATACTCATCTTCACCATCAGCACCCTTGCCCTTCTTGTCTTTCTTATCGACTTTCTCGCCACGCAACCACTTGAAGAAGTTAGCCACCTTCTTATTGTCGAGCGTGTACGACAGGTTCTGTGACATACCCTGGAAACGACCAAAGCGGCCATAGCTGTACTCTGTGCGATTACCAATATAAGGCGTAGCTCCCACCGAGTCGGCCTCGTAAGCATAGGTAGCAAAGACAGCGTTGATGTTCAAGGTATAGCTCTTCGTCAGTTTCAGGCGCAGACGAGTGTTCAGATCACTCCACGGGTGATAGTCGGTCGCAAAGTTGTACGACATCGAAGCACCAAGCTCATCAATCAGACTGATTTTCTTAAAGCCTGTAGAGTCGTCGTCACTCTTGATCTTCATCTCAATATTGTTCGAGATATCCACCGACACGCTACCTGTCTTTCCTTTTCCTGGTCCTCCAAACAGCGTACCTTGGTACATGCTATACTCCACCAACGACACATTACCTTTAGCATCTGTCTTCTGGTAGGTATCCCAGAAACCATAGCGACTGGCACTGAAGTCTGGTGCATAGCTGAAGCTGACTGTTGGCGTGAAGACGTGACGGACACGGTCAATCTTCTCACCAAAAATCTTGCGATTAGGAACATAGAAGCCATAGACCTTTGTTGACAGGCCCAGCGACAGGTTCCAGTTATAGACATTATGGAAGCCCTGGATGGTGTCAACGACTTCCTTCTGTGTCTTTTCATCCCACGAACGCTTATACTTCTGCGTGTACATGCGGTCGGTGAAGTTGAACGTAGGACTGACATTGAGCACGTTAAACAGCGTAAAGTTACCACTGATGGGAATCACGTGTTGCATACCGTTGCGCCAGTCCTTTGTCAGGCTGGAGTGCATCAGTTTGTCTTCCTTAGTATGTATCTCGTTCTTGAACTGACCAGTATAGCGCACACTAATCTTCTCGTACCAACGCTCCTTGCCCACCATATTCTTTCGGCGGAAGGGATAGAACTGCGACACGTTGACGTTCAAATCAGGCATCGTCAGGTCTATAACTGAGTCGCGCATGTTCTGGTTGAGGTTGAACGATGTGGTCAGACTCATGCCCAGGCTGGAGAACTTGGTACCCCATGCCACAGAACTGGTACGCGTCGATTGCGTCAGCGACTGTGGGTTATACATCGACGTCAGGTTGTTACGCTCATAGCTGGTCGTTGCAAAGTTCACACTGGCACGAAGCGAGCGATAAGGATTGGCCTTCTGGTCCTGCGTATGCTGCCACAACAACTTGAAACTGGTGGTCTTGTTATAGTCTGGCATGTTCTTGTCGCCTGTCACGGAGTTCTGGTAGCTGACCAGTAACGAACCATTATAGCGATAGCGACGCCTATAGTTAGAGGTGGCTGTCACGCCCCATGAACCCTTCGTATAGATTTCGCCAATCAACTTCAAGTCCATCTTATCGCTGATGGCAAAGTAATAGCCACCATCTCGCAGATAGAAACCGCGAGAGGTCTCATCGCCATACGTCGGCATGATGAAACCTGACGAATAGCTCTTCGTAAACGGGAAGAAGCCATAGGGGATGGCAAAAGGCAACGGTACGTCACAAACGACCAGATAAGTAGGACCAAACACGACGTTCTTGCCTGGACGCACCTTGGCACGCGACATTGCAAAGTAGAAGTCTGGATGAGGCAGGTCACAAGTGGTATAACGACCGTGATACAGGAACATATCACCTTTGCCGTCGCGCTTGGAGATCTCCGAGGTCATAAAGCCTTCGTCCTGCTGGGTGTAGGCATTGCTGATAAGACCCTTCTTCGTCTTGAAGTTAAACGCCATCGTGTCTGTCTCATAGGTGTCTGAACCCATTTTGAATACAGGCGTACCAAACTTCTGACCCGTCGTGTCCACAGAACCCGTGGCATGCACCAGACTGGAGTCGAGCGACATGTATATCTGGTCACTCTCCAGGTCCATATCCTGATATTTCACGTGTGACTTACCATAAAGGTGAGCAATAGCAGACTCTCCATCGTATGTCATCGAGTCCTCAGCCGTATATTCCACAGGAGAATCGATACCGTTCTTGCGTTGGCGATTAGCGGAGTCGGCGGCCAACGAGTCATCGATAGCCTTGTTGCGCTTCCAGACAAGCAGTTGCAGCGAGTCCATTGAGGCAGTATCGGGGATATTTTTGTCGACAGCGGAACTGTCGACTACAGTACTGGCGCTCACGACCTTCTTGATGGCGCTGCTATCAACATTGTCAACCACAATGTCGCCAATCACAACGCTATCCACCCCAGCAACGCCTTGGGTAAAGCGCAACCGAGGCACTTCCGCCACCACAAAGACGATGACGAAAAGCAGCAGAAATATGAGCGTTTTTCTTCTCACGGCTGCAAAGGTACAACTTTTTGAGCAGTTACAGAATATTTAAGGACAGAAATTATGGGAAATTGTGGGAAATTAACCCTTCAAGCGCCCAACAGGCCAGACTCGCAAAACTATTAACCATTTAACATAACATGCCTCAAGCCCTTTGTACATCGGGGTTTGAGGCATGTTAAATGTTTGCTCAACTATTATCATTCATTTAACCGACTTATGCGCTTTTCAGCGGGACGATCTTGTAAAGACGCTTGTTGTTGTAGAGCAGGTGGTCAATGCCGAGCTCCTTCATGGCCAGTCCCAAGTGAATCTGCGTGCTGCGGTTGCTCTTCACGCTGGGGTATTCTGACTGAATCATCTGCAGAATCTGAGCGCTGTTCAGCGCCTTTACCTTCTCACCCTCTTCAGGCTTTCTGAAGCACACGCTGACGATCTCGGCGATGTCCTTTTGCTCCATGTAATTCAGGTTTAGCTCCTGAATGCGCATCACCTCAGCATTGTTGTACCAGTAGGGTGCCTTCAGTTCACTCACCTCATGCAGCACCTGCGCATACAGTTGCTCATAGTCTATCTCGCCCGAATTGTCTATCAGCTGACCCTTGGGAATGCTCAGACAGATATATCGACGGCTACCTGTGGCATCTGTCAGCGGATGAGGGTTATTGGTGGTGGCGACGAACGAGGCGAAACGCGGACGGTCCTCCTGCGAGGCTCCATAGATGGGGCGCCCGTTGACCTTCGCCTTCGACAGCGTCTGCTTTAGGGCAGCATGCTGACTGGGGCGGATGGCCTCCAACTCGTCAAGGTTCACCAGCAGGTTGTTGGTCAGCGCCATCTCTTTGTCGAACTTGTTCGAGAGGTTCAAGTGGTCCAGGAAGTACTCCCTCAGATGCGGTGGCAGCAGGCGTTGTACGAAGGTCGTCTTGCCACAGCCCTGCGCACCAATCAAGGTCGGCACACACTCATTGCCGTGCACTTGATCCATCTGCAGCCAGTGGGCAACGGCTGAGCGAAGCCAGATGGCCAGGAATCCGTGCAGCTCCGTGCTGATGCCTGGCAGTCGCGAGAAAAGTTGTGCCACATGGTTCTGTCCGTCCCACTTCGGCAAGCTCTCCAGGTACTCTTTAATGGGATTATGTTCCCGTACCTCTTCAGAGTGTATCAGCTCCATAATCTCTGTCTTCGGATTCCCCTTCTCACAGATGTTCTCGCGCTTGGCACGAATCACGATGCTGTTCAGCGCCTCCTGGGTGAGCGCCCTGTAGTGGGGCTCCTCAGCAGGCAGGGTTGCAAACTCTACCTTTCCGTTGAGCACGTTGCGACGGAACAGGTAATTCTCTTGGAGAAACAGCTCTGCCTCCAGAGCGTTCTCTTGTGAAGCCGCAAGGGCTTCTCCGTTCAATGTCATTTCTTTTTGCATAACTTTAAGATTGTTCTTTGGTAAAAAATAGATAGTTCTCTCATGGCATGGGAGTCTTTTTCCCAATGCCAATGCAAAGATACAAAATTTTTCTCGCTCTTGCAAGAGCCTGACATTGAGCGGATTGCCTGCTTAGCTGTATATTTAATATTCCACAGCTGAGGAATGAAATAACACAGATTAGGGAGGATTCCTACATAGACTTTGGAATTAAATTCCCAAGCCTACGGAATAAATCAGGGAATTTTGTTAACGGTTCTGAAAAGTTGTTATTTTCGCCGTTTGTGCTGAAAAATCACTTCCAAAAGTCAAAAACATGGGTATAATGGTCAAATTTCAGGTTCTCCGTATAGCCCGTTCGCTGAAAGAGCTGGATAATCCATTCCTGCTGCTCAGCATTAAGCAGTTTCTCCCCATGATGGTAACGATAGTAGTTGCTGCTACCGTTCAGATACTGATACATCGCCAGGCGAAGGCCTCGCTCATGCTTGCTCTTCACCTCCTCAAACAACGTCTCAAAGCCCCACGCCATACGCTGTGGCTCACCAGTAGCAAAGAGTCGACAACCCTCCTCACCTATCTTTATATTAGGATAGATGGCAGGACCCCAATCGCGGTCGTCAGGAATGGCACAGCCAACCATGAATCTCAGGCATTCATCCTTCTTGGGGCACTCTTTGTTAAAACACAGCTGGTAGCCCTTCGGCACGTTCCGAAAGTCACGTCCAGCCTTTTCTCCGTTGTTCGTTTCCATTGTCGACATATCTCATGCAAAGATAGCAAAAAATACGGGAAATACCAAATTTCTCGCCTCCTATTTTTTCATCATTACTCATGTATGTTAAATGTTTCCGCAACATTTAACATGCCTCAAACCCCGATAGACAAAGGGCTTGAACCATGTCATGTTAATAGGTTAAATGATTTCACGCAAATGTCCTGTTCCCGCGTGTCCCCTCATACCTTCAGGTGTGAGAAATGAAAATAAATCGCGATTTATTTTGCATTTCGCTCGTTTTTCACTATCTTTGCAACACGATGTAAGGAATACGATTATGGACGAGATTGAGAAGAATAACCAAATTGTCGCGCAGCCTGCGACACAATCTCTGATTCAGGATTTGCGTCAGATTATTGAGCAGGCTCGTGGTTACGTAGCTGCTACTGCTAACTATGAACTGACCATGATGTATTGGCATATAGGTGAGCGCATCAATCGTGAAGTGCTTGATAATCAGCGTGCTGAATACGGAAAACAGATTGTCGCGACAGTGTCACGACAATTACAAACCGAATTCGATATTAGAGGATTGCGAAAAAATCGGGGAGAAAAAATCGGGGACGGTTCTGATGATCCACAAAAAATTATGGTACCTTTGCACCGAGAGTACAAGATAGGAAGGTATGAAGGTTATCGTATCACAAGAAATAGAGCGTGTATGTCCTGAGTTTGTCGGAGCATGCGTAGAAGCGCAGGTGGTAAACACAGCGTATTGCAAGGAATTGTGGCAAGAGATAGAGGCTCTTGGCAACAGGTATCGTGCGGAGCTGACAACGGAGTCGCTGAAGCAAATGACCAGCATAGCAGCTACGAGACGAGTGTACAAGGCGTGTGGCAAAGACCCGTCACGCTATCGTCCCGCCTCGGAGGCGCTGATACGCAGGGTATTGCAGGGCAAGGAACTGTACCAAAGAGACACGCTCGTCGACCTTGTCAATCTGGCATCTATCGCTTTCGGCTACAGCATTGGGGGCTTTGATGCAGACAAGTTCGTGGGCGACACGCTGACATTAGGTGTCGGACGCGAGGGAGAGCCTTACGAGGGTATTGGTCGCGGCATGATCAACATTCACGGTCTGCCCGTCTACCGTGATGCTGAAGGAGGTGTTGGTACGCCCACCAGCGACCACGAACGTACGAAGATGACCATTGACACGCGCCATCTGGTGGTACTCATCAATGGCTACGACGGCAATGAGGAGCGTGTGCGCAAGAATGCAGAATATATCCAGACGCTGTTGCAGAAATATGGGCAGAGTGATGGCGGTACATACTTTATTTACAGATAAGGTACGAGAAGCAATCATGGAACTTAGTAAATGAACGATAATAGTTGAGCAAACATTTAGCATGCCTCAAACCACGATACACAAAGGGTTTGAGGCATGCTAAATTAATAGGTTAAATGATTTCGCGCAAATGGCATTTCATCCGTCTCTACAGCGAGGCCGTTGCTGCCCAGCGTTTCTTCAACGTCCAGAAACTGGGTGAAGGACAGAATGGTGAAAAATTTTTGTATCTGGGCTTGGTGGTTCGTAGAACAAATTGTATCTTTGCAGACGGATAAATATGTGCAACAATAACGAAAGCAAAAATAAAACAATGATTTGTAAGCAAGTACTTCTGAAAACAGTCTACGTCTATATAATCCCATATATGGTGTTACTGATGGCTATGCTTGGATTCATGTATTTGTATCCGAAGCCGGAGCTACACCTGTTGTTAAATTCTCATCACTCCAGCATCCAAGACACTTTCTTCAAGTATTTCAGCGTGTTGGCAGAATGGCCCTTGTATGTGCTGGCCCTGCTGCCCCTGTTGTGGAAGAAGACCAAGTTCACCATCTTCTTTGCCATGTGTGAGGTGACGGGCGGTGCCATCCTACAGATATTAAAACATATCATCAGCACCGACCGTCCTGTCAGTGTGTTTGAGCATTATAACAATCTGGCATTGCCTCTGGTGCAGGGAGTGGATATGCATTGTAGTAATTCCTTTCCATCAGGACATGCCTCCACATTCTTTATGTTTTGTACTTGCTGTACGATTATCCTGGCATATCACCATTGTCGAAAATCAAAATCACACAGCCTCAGAGTTCATATGTTGTTTAATATAGCACTGTTATTGTTGCTTGTTCTGGCTGCTATGGGTGCCTATTCACGCGTCTATCTGTCCCAACATTTCCTGTCGGATGTATGCGTAGGCAGCATCATCGGCTTTACGACACCGTTTCTGATGTTCTACTTGTGCAGGGATAAGATTCTGAAACTTAAATCTGAAGAGACAAAATGATGGCAAGTCCAGTAAATGAATGCTCATAGTTGAGCAGACATTTAACATTTCATTCAAACTGCTTGGCCCATTCCAAGAATTTAACGACTCCTGCATGGCCGAACTTCTCTAAAGACTGGGCTGTCTCCAGTACCGTGCGGACATGGTCTGGCTTGGACTTGGAGTAGAATTTGTCGGCATAGCAGATAATCTGTTCCTCTAATGTCTCCGGCTCATAGCCTGGCAAGCCTGTTCCCGTATGGCGCTCAGCAACACGGGCATGACGGGGGAAACCCTCGGCACGCAACAAATCACCACCAATCTGTCCGTGACGGATGTACGGCTCTGTACCATGACAGAGAATCGACGGGGCGTCGCACTGATAGATGCCGATGTCATGTAACATAGCCGCCTCTTCCAAGAACTGCACATCAACAGGCAGCTCTACGTGTTTCTTGACAATCTGCAAACAACGGTCCGCCACCTGCCGGCTATGCTTCAGCAACAGTTGACGCAAGGCATCGTCATCAGGATAATACTTGTTTATGATAGATAAGTAGTCCATTTTCGCTCATTTGTATTATATTTGATTGCAAAAGTAGAAAATAATTATGAATTATGCATTATGAATTATGAATTATTTTGTACTTTTGCAAAAGAAACACATTTTATTATGAAAAGAAGCCTCTTTCCCATCCTGATATGCCTGCTTGCACTGCAGGTTTCTGCCCAGCAGGTCGCAATTAACAAGCAACACAGCTTTCCCAAGACCGTTCCCCCAGGGAACTATAGTGGCATTACGTGGTTGGGCGGTGACCGCTATGCCGTCGTCAACGACAAGGCACGGACTGCCGGTTTTCATCTTATGACAATCCGTATCGACGAAACCACAGGCGATATCAAAGAGGTACGTGCCGACTCGTTCTTCACCAGCAACCAGCCTAACCGCGACGAGGAGGGCATCTGCTACGTGCCCCAGCGCAACACGCTCTTTGTCAGTGGTGAGACCGACCGCAGCATTGTGGAATACCAGCTTGACGGGCAACTGACAGGCAAGCAACTGACCATCCCCACAGTCTTTAAGTCTGCCCGCGGCAATGGCGGTTTCGAGGCCCTGACATACAATGCCACTACACACCGCTTTTGGACCACCACGGAGAACACCTTGAAAACAGATGGTGTCAAGCCGAATATCAGTAGGAAGATTCCCAATGTGCTGCGCTTCCAGAGTTTTGCTGACGACCTGCAACCACGCGAGCAGTATTGGTACATGACAGACTCGTCGGAGGTCAAAGGCACAGAAGGCAAGAGCACGCTGGGCGTCAGTGCCTTGGCAGCCCTCGACGACGGACAACTGATTGTTTTGGAGCGTGAGGTTTATCAGTCACCTAAGAATGTCGGTTCATTCGTACATGTCAAGCTCTATGTCGTTAACCCTACCCTACAGAAAGCTGGCGACCTGCTCCAGAAACAGCTCATCACTGATTTCACTACCAAGATGAATGTTACGGACCGAAGCTTTGCCAACTACGAAGGACTCTGTGTCGGTCCTAAGCTGAAAGACGGCCGCCTGCTACTCATGCTCGTTGCCGACTCGCAGGACCAGTATAAGGGCTATCTGAAAGACTGGTTCAGAAGCATTGCCATTGCCAATATCGACTTCAAGCCTCAACCCAATGCTGGTAACAATCTGTCGGCAGTTCTGAAAGCTATAAGCTCAGCAGGAAACGATTCCGGATTGAAGACCCCAGCGTTCCTCTCCAATGACGAGCTACCCAACCCCATTCGTTTCATCCCTGAACCGCCACAGCCAGGCACAGGTCCTTTCGATAACGATACCTATTATTACCATTATGGCAAGGCACAGCGCCAAACACCCCGTGGCAATCAGGCCGCTCTTGACGAGGTACAATGGACATCGAAAGCCTTCAGCGAAGCTGCAGGTTTCATGATTGGTCCTGACGAGACACCAGAGATTTTCAAGTTGGCGCAAGGAGCACAGAAAGATGCCAATGCCACCAACAAACGCGCCAAGAACTACTTCCGTCGCACGCGTCCCTACGTTTATTTCAACGAACCCTCCTTAGTGTCTGAGGCGGATGAAGGAAACCGCACAACATTCAGCTATCCCTCTGGGCACACCATTCGTGGCTGGGTCTATGCCCTTACCTTGGCGCTCGTTGTTCCCGACTCTACCGAGGCACTCATAGCACGTGCTCAGGAATACGCCATCAATCGTGTCATCTGTGGTCGTCACTATAAGAGCGACATCGACGCTTCTCTCGTTGAAGCCACGGCTGTGATGAGTCGCCTACTCTCCAATGCCGCCTTCCTTGAACAACTGGAGAAGGCCCGCAAGGAGTATGCGCACATCCGAGAGAAGAAAAAAGAGGAGTAAAGAATTACAGTTTCCAACGGCAACCCAACATCACGATGCGATCATCAACTGGCAGCTCCGGATGCTTACGCACAATCTGTAAACAACGGTCAGCTACCTGTCGGGAATGCTTTAATAAAACCCTGCGGAGCTCATCGTCCGCAGGGTAATACTTATCGATAATTGCTTGATAATCCATATTGGCTATTAGCTGTTGGCAATTGGCAATTAGCTATTAGCTGTTTGTTCTTTCTATCCAACCCAGGTTGTCGCCCTTGCGAACCTTGGCGCCCTGCTTGGCAGCGACCTCCACGAGTTTACCACCGAGGGCAGCAGGAATGGGAACAATCTCGCCCCATGGTGCCTGGATATAGCAGAAGGTGTCACCCTCCTTGTACTGCTGGCCAATGAATGGCTCCAGACAAGGCTCACAAGCGCCCTCGCCAGAGAACTCATAGTACACCTGACCAGCAATAGGAGCTGTCAGTGCATCAGCCTTGGCATGCTTGAAGGCGGCGATTTCAGCAGGACTCAACTTTGAACCCAACTTGGCATCCTTAGCCTTCTGGATGTCAGCAAGCAACTGTTTCTTAGCCTGACCACTCTTGAACGGACGATACTGCTCGGGGTGCATAGCCAGCTCGAAGAGCTCTTCGTTGTCCTGTCCGTAGTCCCATCCATTCTCATCCATCTCCTTCTTGAAGCCATCAAGCGCATTGGGGATAAGGGTATGTGGATCGGCATCGGTAAATTCGCGACCCTGCTTCTTAGCCAGTTCAATAAACTCCGGATCGATGGTGCCAGGCACCTTGCCGCTCTTTCCGAGAATCATACCCCAGATGGCATCGTCCATCATGACGTAGCGCCCCTTGCCCTGCTCGATGGTGAGCAGATTCATCAGAGCAATGTTCTTGGTATACTGTGAGAACGGTGTTACCAATGGGGGATAACCCACCTTCGGCCATACATACTCTACCTCGTTGAACAGCTTCACCAGCATGTCGTCCATAGAGAGTGTCGGCTCGCCCTTCTTCTCACGCAGCTTGTTAATCATCGACTGGATAGGACCGAGGTCGGCCATCATCGAACCCATCATGCCACCAGGCAGACCACTGCCCAGCAAGAGACTCGACATGTGCTTGTTGGCAGGATTGATGAAGCAGCCCAACCAGTCGTCGATGAACTCCTGTGTCAGGCTGCGGGCCTGCATATACGCATTCATATTGATATCTGCCACCTCGAAGCCCTCGTTCTTCAGCATGGACTGTACAGAGATGATGTCGGGATGAACCTTACCCCATGACAGTGGCTCGATAGCGGTGTCGATGATGTCGGCACCATTGTTACAAACCTCCAGGATAGAGGCCATCGACAGACCTGGCCCAGAGTGGCCATGATACTGGATGATGATATCGGGATGCTTCGTCTTGATGGCCTTCGTAAGGGCACCGAGCAATGCTGGCTGACCAATACCAGCCATATCCTTCAGGCAGATTTCCTCAGCACCGGCGGCAATCACCTCGTCAGCAATCTTCGAGTAATACTCTACGGTATGCACAGGACTGGTGGTGATGCACAGTGTAGCCTGCGGAATCATGCCAGCGGCCTTAGCCCACTTGATAGAGGGGATGATATTACGTGTGTCGTTCAGACCACAGAAGATACGGGGAATATCCACACCCTGTGCCTTCTTCACCTTGTACATCAGCTCGCGCACATCGTCAGGAACAGGATACATACGCAGGGCATTCAAGCCACGGTCCAACATGTGAGTCTGGATGCCCACCTCGTTGAAGGGCTTACAGAAAGCACGCACCGCCAGGTTGGGGTTCTCGCCAGCCATCAGGTTCACCTGCTCGAAAGCACCGCCGTTGGTCTCCACACGGGCAAAGCAGCCCATATCGATGATGACGGGGGCTATGCGCTCCAACTGGTCCTTGCGTGGCTGAAACTTGCCTGACGACTGCCACATGTCGCGGTAGACAAGACTAAACTTAATCTTCTTTTTCATGTTATTTATTGATTTAGATTCATAATTTTCTGCAAAGATACAAAATAATTGAGAAATATTTATTACTTTTGCACAATAATTTGATAGAAACAATGAAAAAGGCCATTCTTTTCATCTTTGCCACCGTACTCTTAACGGGAGCATGCGGCAGTAAACAGCAACAGCCAGCCTCTGACATTGCAGAAGACGCCATCAGTCTGCAGAAGAACCAGCCTGGTGATTCTGCCCTCTACGGATTGGCATGTGACGGATGTACTGACTCCGTATTGGTATTTCTCCCCTACTCTGGCGGTGATCCAGACACGTTTGATATTATCACCGCCTTCCAGCAGCGCCATATCTACGGACGTCCCCGTATCGGTGACGAGTTGGCAGTCATTGTCAATCCAGAAGACCGCGACGAAGCACTCAGTGTGGTTAATATGGAGATGCTGAAAGGAGAATGGTGCTACATGGTTCAGCCTCAGTTACGTGCACCAGAGAGTATGCCGAGACGTATGCAGCGCCGTATGATAGAGCGCATGCCCGACTCTCTGCGTCAGCTGATGATGACACCCCGCGAATACTCATTGCGACTGAAGCGCGACTACACCGTATCAGCACGAGGAAGCATGCGTCGCCGTACCACAACCGACGACATGTCACCTGTGGAGTATCCTGCCATCAAACGCTATACTGATTGGCACTTCTATAATGGCCAGCTGATTCTGAAAGCCGACACCATAGCAGGATTCTCACAGGAGGGCGACGTGCCAGAAATCGACACCGTACAGATACGGCTACTCACGGCAGACTCGCTGATACTGGAATTCCCAGACCACACACAGAGTTACTATCGCAACTGATAATTCATCATACGCTGCTCTGCAAGGGCAGCGTATTTTGTTCCCGGCTGTCCGTAGTTGGCGTATGGATAGATGCTAATGCCGCCACGCGGAGTAAACAGTCCTATCACCTCAATATATTTAGGCTGCATGAGCTTTACCAGGTCTTTCATGATGATGTTCACGCAGTCCTCGTGGAAATCACCGTGGTTACGGAACGAGAAAAGGTAAAGCTTCAAGCTCTTCGACTCCACCATCCTTTCGCCAGGGATATACATAATCTTGATTTCAGCGAAGTCGGGCTGACCAGTAATGGGACACAGCGAGGTAAACTCCGGACAGTTGAACTGCACCCAGTAGTCGTTGTCCTTATGCTTGTTTTCAAACGTCTCCAGCACCTCTGGAGCATAGGTCATCTTGTATTCTGTCTTCTTGCCTAACTGCTGCAGGCCTTCATTTTCTCTTGCCATATTCCTTAACTTCTTTAACTTCCTTAACTTCTTTAACTCCTTAAATCTTTAACTCCTTAAATCTTTAATATATTAAAGATATTGTAATTGATGTCGTTATCGAAGACATCCTCGTGGTCGTGCTTCTTGGTGAACTCCACCACACGGATGGTAACAGGCAGTACGACGATTTCATAGACCGTCTTCAGCGTCACCTGCGAAATCATCAGCGACGGCATCTCTTCCCAGGGGATGACACCGCCCAATGCCAGTGGGAAGAAGATAATCGAGTCGGTAGCCTCACCGAACACCGTACTCCAAATGGCACGTGCCGAAAAGTTCTTCTTAAATGAACCGCTTTCCTTGGCAGACAGCTTCATCTTCGACATCACATAAGCATTGATGAACGAACCAGCGATAAAGGCAATAAACGATGCCAAGGCAATACGCGGAGCCAGTCCGAAGATGACATGAAATCCCTCTTCACCATGCCAGTAGGGTGCTCCTGGTATCCAGTCAGCAATGGCTCCCATAATGACGAAGAAGAAGTTCATGGCAAAACCCAACCATATCAACATACGGGTGCGCTGATAGCCCCAGACTTCGCAGACCACATCATTAATAATATAAGATACGGGGAATACGATGATACCTGCCGTCAAGTTGACAGGTCCAAATGATAACTGCTTTGTTTCCAATACGTTTGCCGTAATCAGGCAGACGCAGAACAGTGTGGAGAAAAGCATAAACAACACACTGACTTTCTTTTTGTCTTGTTCCATTTCGTTCTTGTTTTGTTAAAGGGGGTCCGGCCGTCGCTTGGCTTTCGCAAGTACCCCTTAAGTTGAGAGCAATCAAACTCGTTTGAATTGCCGAGACGCCTGGGTATTCGCGGATAAAATCCGCAAGTACCCCTAAAAGCGGGTGCAAAGGTACAACAAAAAGATGAAAAATGAAAGATGAAAAATGAAAAAATTGCTTCCACTACCGCATAATTCATAATTATTTTGTAATTTTGCAGCCAAAATAGAAAAAAGACAAGAAAATGGCAGAAAAGAAATTCAAGAGAACAACAGTGACCTCAGCACTGCCCTATGCTAACGGTGGTGTACACATCGGTCACTTGGCAGGTGTCTATATCCCTGCTGATATCTACGTTCGTTACCTCCGTCTGAAGAAGGAGGACGTTATGTTCATCGGTGGTTCTGACGAGCATGGTGTACCCATCACCGTTCGTGCCCGTAAGGAAGGCATCACCCCACAGGACGTCGTTGACCGCTATCACAAGATGATTAAGGACTCTTTCGCGGAGTTTGGCATCTCCTTCGACATATACAGCCGCACTACGTCAGAGATACACCACAAGTTTGCTGCCGACTGGTTCCGCAAGCTCTACGACGAGGGCAAACTGGTGGAGGAGACCACCGAACAGCTCTACGACGAGGAGGCCAAACAGTTCCTGGCCGACCGCTACGTCACGGGCGAATGCCCTTACTGCCACAATGAGGGTGCCTATGGTGACCAGTGTGAGAAGTGCGGTCGCGACCTGAGTCCTACGGAACTCATCAATCCCAAGTCTACTATCTCCGGTTCTACGCCCGTACTGAAAAGCACCAAGAACTGGTATCTCCCTCTGAATGAGTATCAGGACTGGCTGAAGCAGTGGATTCTGGAGGGTCACAAGGAGTGGCGCCCCAACGTTTACGGCCAGTGCAAGAGCTGGTTGGAGATGGACCTGCAGCCCCGTGCTATGACGCGCGACCTGAACTGGGGTATTCCCGTGCCTGTTGAGGGTGCTGAGGGCAAGGTGCTCTACGTATGGTTCGATGCTCCCATCGGCTACGTCAGCAACACCGTCGAACTCTGCGAGAAAGAGCCTGAGAAGTGGGGCAACTGGGAGAAGTGGTGGCAGGATGAGGACACCCGTCTGGTGCACTTCATCGGTAAGGACAACATCGTGTTCCACTG